>Ga0194047_10001229_pt1 | contig 16003 bp, 13 predicted proteins | sample JunL225m_MetaG_2_FD_160070 | JGI IMG/M metagenome (GOLD analysis project Ga0194047, IMG submission 160070) | Anoxic zone freshwater microbial communities from boreal shield lake in IISD Experimental Lakes Area, Ontario, Canada - Jun2016-L221-5m | ecosystem: Environmental > Aquatic > Freshwater... | reverse complement strand
CTCAGCATTGCTCGTTTCTGCTTCATCTGGTTCATCAAATGTAAACGGTATTTAGGATTAATAAAAAAGTGTAAACTTGTAACAGGATTTTTAATTAATAAGTGTAAACTTTTTTCAGGACGATACAAGCTATCGGGAGATTTCTGACACATTATTTCTATGGTTGTCACTTCGAGTTTGTCCGATAGCTATCGGACGAGAAGCGATGTTAGTTTTGTGCATTGTGCTAATAAGGACTTGTTCTCTCCCGATAGCTATCGGGATCTAACTGACAAGTAATACAACGATTGTCACTTCGAGCGGAGTCGAGAAGCGATGTTAATTTTGTGCATTGTGCTAATAACAACTTGTTCTCTCCCGATAGCTATCGGGATCGAACTGACAAGTAATACAACGATTGTCACTTCGAGCGGAGTCGAGAAGCGATGTTAATTTTGTGCATTGTGCTAATAAGGACTTGTTCTCGACTCCGCTCGAACTGACAATCTTAAGACTCCGCTCGAACTGACACTATTTTACCACCGCTACCTTTTGAGTTTTTATAACCGCACCATTGGCATCAGTAATTCTTGCAAAATACAAACCTTGTGAAAGTGTTTCTGTAAAAAAGTTGGCGGATTTAGTAAATGATAAAGTTGATAAAACTTGCTTGCCTGTTATATCAAATAATTGCGCTGTTAACTTTTCATTTCCTGTTGTTTCAATATGCAATTCATTTGTTGTTGGGTTGGGGTATATATTCCAATCAGTATTTTTTGTTTGATTAAGATTAATTACTCTTACATCACTTAATGTTGATTTACCATCAAAGTCTGTTTGCTTTAAACGATAATAAATTGTTTCATCATGCTGAACTTGTTTCAGCATCACATCCGTGAATTGATAATTATTAACCACATTACTTGTTCCACTTCCCTTAACTTTTCCAATTGCTGTGAACTGTGAACCGTCAACCGACCTATGTATTTCAAAATAATCATTATTAAATTCGCTTGCTGTTTGCCATGCGCAAATTACTTCTTTGTTGTTTCCCAACTTAGCATTAAAGGATGTTAACTGAACAGGTAAAGTGCCGCTACTATTAAACGAGGCAATATATGCATCATAAGTACCGCCACCATAAGTTGTTTGGTAAGTCCCTGTTGTTGCAAATGTGAAAGCAGAATCAGTTGCACCTGGAATAAAGATATTTCCATTTATACTTAATGCAATACCTGGTGCACCTTCTTCATGGATACCTCCAAAATAAGTAGCCCATTGAATGGTGCCTGATGAAGTGAATTTTACTATAAAAGCATCAGTTGATCCGCCACACGAAGACTGAAAACAAGAACCATATTGCATACCCGTACCGGAATTTGTTCTTCCTGCCACAAATAAATTTCCATTTAAATCTGTGGTTACACAATTCCCTCGATCATCAAGATCCACTCCATAATAGGTACCCCACGAGCGCGTTCCTGCAGAGTTAAGTTTACAATAAAGGCATCAAAAGTACCACCAAATACTGTTTGATATGCTCCTGATGAAGCTATTCCTGCAACTGAACTTGTCATGCCTGTAATTAATATATTCCCTAATGTATCAGTTGCAACCCCTAATCCCTGATCAACTGAACTACCTCCATAATATGTACCCCATATTCGAGCACCTGATGAAGTAAATTTTGCTACAAATGCATCAGTTGAACCACCGCCATAAGAAGTTTGATGTGCTCCTGTTGTAGTTATCCCTGAAGTAGAATTTGTATAACCAATTATGATGCAATTACCATTTAAATCGGATGTAATACCGAAACCTTGTTCAGTTCCGGTTCCTCCATAATATGTACCCCAAATTCGAGCACCTGATGAAGTAAATTTTGCTACAAATGCATCACTAGAATTACCATAGGTTGTTTGGAATGCACCTGAACTGGCTATTGAAGAGCTTGATAAAGTAATACCTGTAACAAAAATATTTCCATTTAAATCTATTGCAATAGCTGATGCATTTTCAGTATCAGTTCCACCATAATATGTTCCCCATTGTCGCACCCCCAATGAATTAAATTTTACAATAAAAGCATCTACTGCTGTTGTACTTCCAATTGATGTTTGATAAGCTCCTGTTGTGGAGATACCTATGGTAGATCCAGTTATTCCTGTTATAAAAGCATTTCCACCTGCATCTGTTGCAATACCATAAGCTGCGTCAGAGCCACTGCCACCATAATAAGAAGCCCATTGTAATGAGCCTATTGAATTAAACTTTGCAATAAAAGCATCTTGTGGTGTTCCTCCATAAGTTGTTTGTTGAGCACCACTACTTGCGATGTTTGAAGATGAGTTTGTTATTCCCGCAACCAAAACATTTCCAACTGTATCTATCGTAATAGCTGTTCCTAAATCAGTTCCACTTCCACCAAAATAGGTTGACCATGGTGCGGGGTCTATAATTAATGTTAAATTTTTATTGAATGACGAAGCGGTAAAACCAAACTCATTTGCTCCAAACAAAACATAATTCACATTTACTTTTTCTGTAGTTTCCTGAATAAAACTTTCGGGGATTCTTTCTTCCAAATTGCTCTGTGCAAGTTGTAGAATTATTTTCCCATCAGTTAATGAAGTATTAATAGCACCATTATATTTCCAACGGATTTGTGCAATGTCAGCATCTGCATGTATAATAAAATTAAATTTAGGTTTATTGTTGTCAACTATAAATTGTAAATCAATTCCTTTGTAAATGTTTTTGTAAGTAACTTTCTGAAATGTTCTCACATTTAAAACTCCAACTTCGGTTGTACCTGTTGTGTAATAATTGTAAAAGTAAGTTGATGGTTGTTCGGTAATAATTTGTGGGTTTATGTTTGAACCAATAAATTCAATATCTACACGATGAAAATGATAAATGAGATCTTCTTCAGGAATTTGAAATTTATCTGCTAAAGGATTTATAGCATTTGTTTTTGATAAAGGAATTTTTTCAATAGTGTAAGTATCATAACTAAAACCATTGGCTTTAAGCTGTAAATTTAATCCATTTGAATTAAATAGATATTTTACATCGGGGTTAAGGTTATTATTCTGATCAATGATTTGTCCTTTGTTTTCAATGAAACCATCCTTCGTTGAAATAGATTTATTTTTTGTACCTGCAAATAAAAAGTTGACAGAAAAAATAAAGCTAACGAGTAAAAATTTCTTATTCATAATATTATGAATTGGTAATCGAATGTAATTGTTTTAATAGAAACTATAATATTTAAAACTTTTACCAACCAAAACTTGGTACTCGCACGAACACAGGGGAGATTTTCTGAAAGAAAAACCAAGAGAGTTAATCTCCACTAATTAAATGCACACCATCTTTTGCAATATTGATGAGTTGCTGACGGTATAAAATACCAATGGATTTTTTGAAAGTTTTTTTGCTCATGTTTAGCATTGCGCTAATTTCTTCGGGAGAACTATTGTCGGTTAAATTGATAAATCCCTGATGCTTTTTTAAATAATCGAGAATGAATTCGGTATTTGATAAAACGTTTTCGAAACCAAGTTTTTGTAAGCTGATATCTACTTCATGATTTTCTTTTATCTTTTTTACATAACCTTTCAATCTATCGCCAACGTTAATCTTTTTAAATACTTCGTTATGGTAAATCAATCCTTTATAATAATTATTTACCACCACAAAATATCCCAAAGGCGAATCTTCAAAAACAATCAGATCCACTTCTTCTCCTTCTTTAATTTCTAAAAATTCGTTGTTTAAAAACTTCTGAATTTTTGTTGAGCCTATCAATCGGTTTGTATCTTCATCCAAAAACATAAATACAACATAGGATTTTCCGGCTTCAATTTTTGTTGATTGTTCTTTAAATGGAACCAGCAAATCTTTGTCGACACCATAATCCATAAAAGCACCAAAATTTGTAGCTTCTTTTGCTTCTAACAAACCAAAATTATCTAATTCGATAAGTGGCTTATTGGTAGTTGCAACTAACCAATCATCCGAATCGCGATATACAAATACTTCTATCGGATCATTCACTTTTAAATTAGAAGGAACATATTGCTCGGGCAATAACACTTCATTTTTGCTATAGTCAATCAGCAACATTCCTGCTTCAGTTTTTATATGAGCTTTTAAATTATTTATTCTTCCTATTTGTATCATGATAATTTGATGTTAAAATTTAGGCAACTTATTTTTCAAAGTTGGTGTTTATTTTTTAATAATGAATTGAAATATCCTCCACAGATTTTCACTGATTACACAGATTTATTTTCAGCAATTATAAAAACCAATCTGTGCAATCTGTGGCTTTTTATGTTTTCATCTTTTTCTTTTTTGCAGATGGAAACAAAATATTATTTAAAATCAATCTGTATCCTGCTGAGTTTGGATGCAATGAAAGGTCTGTTGGTGGTGCACCTACAAGGTGTCGATAATCTTCCGGATCATGACCGCCATAAAATGTCCATGAACCTTTTCCTGCATCACCATGAATGTATCTTGCTTCGCCCAATTGTTTATTTTCACCTAAAATGAGCACATCACTTTTGATAAATTGTTTTCTGAAAGCAGTTGTTTGTCCATAAAAACCTTTTACAATTTTGGTATGATCCTGACATAACATTGTAGGCACAACATCCCATTTTGCAGAAAACTCGAATAATGAAAACACATCATTTTCTTCAGATACTGGTCGTGTTTCAGGAGTTGCATCAATATAGGAAAATTCGTACACGTATGGGTTTTCGATAATTCTGAAATCTTTAAAAGCAAAAGTGTTTTTGAAATCTAATTTTGAATCAGCATTTGGGTCGGCAGCATCGCCATCAAAAACGCCATCACAAATATCAATACCATCAGCAGCCAATGCAATATCATACGAGTCGGTTGCCGAACACATCGCAAATAAATATCCTCCGCCAAAAGTAAAATCACGAATCTTTTTTGCAATCGCCAATTTCAGTTGACTCACTTTTTTATAGCCATGTTTTGTGGCCATGGCTTCGGCTTCCTTAACGTCTCTTTGATACCAAGCCGCTTGTGCATACGCACCATAAAACTTTCCATATTGACCAGTAAAATCTTCGTGATGCAAATGAAGCCAATCGTATAATGGCAACTTCCCATCTAATAATTCATCATCAAAAACAACATCATAAGGAATTTCGGCATAAGCTAAAACCATCGTTACCGCATCGTCCCATGGCTCTTTTGATTTAGGTGAATACACCGCAATTTTTGGAGCTTTATGAAGTTTTACCAACTCCATATTTACATCAGGTTTTGCAATTTCTGTTAAAATATTTGTAACCTGACTCTCACTTATTATTTCAAAACTCACACCTCTCACTTTACACTCTCTTTCAGTTTCGGCACTGTGCATCATCATAAAACTTCCATCACGATAATTAAGTAGCCAATCAACATCCAAGTCACGTTTCAATTCCCAATAGGCAATTCCATAAGCTTTCAAATGATTTTTCTGACTCTCGTCCATAGGAATAAGAATGCGGGTTGCGTGCGATTGGATAAAAAGCAACGACAAAATTATTAAACCGCAAAGACGCAAAGACGCAAAGATTTTCACTTTTTAATTTCTCCTTTTTCCTTTTTAATTATTAATATTTTCATTCTCAAATTTCCTCCATGTTCCTTGCACTTTCATCACCTTTTCAATCACATCACGCACACATCCTTCGCCACCTTTTTTATCTGAAACATACAAAGCAATATCTTTAATCTCTTGCGTTGCATCAAACGGACAACAAGGTATACCAACTAATTTCATCACATCATAATCCGGCAGATCATCTCCAACATATAAAACTTCATTGCGATTAATTTTATTGTCTTTACATAATTTATCAAACACTTCAATTTTATTATTTACGCCAAGATGAATATGCTTTATTTTTAAAAACTCTAATCGCTTTTGAACTCCAATTTGTTTTCCTCCTGAAATAACTGCAACAATATATCCTGCCAATAAAGCGCGTTCAATTCCATAACCATCTTTCACTAAAAAATTGCGTGCTTGTTCGCCACTTTCCAATGCCAAAACTTTTCCATCTGTTAACACACCATCCACATCAAACACAAAACATTTTATATCTTTTAATTTTTCAAGAAACATATTTTCACTTTTTAATTTCTACTTTTTAATTCCTGCTTTTTAATTTTTAATTCTTACTTTATAATTGATTCTGATTGATGATACTTTTAGAAAGCACCTCATAAATTTTTTTATATTCGGGATATTCATTTAACATTTCCAACTGTTCATTCAAAGTTTTTAAATCTTCTCTAATTGCCGGTCCTGTTTGCATTTCAGCAGGATTTTCGTATTGAACTTTTCTTGCAGTTTCTAAAATTAGCGGGCGCAATAAATCAAAATCTAAATTATGCTCTTTTAAAATTTGTGCTGAAATTTCAAACAAATGATTGCTAAAATTATTTGCCATCACAGCTGCTAAATGTGCAAATTTCCGTTGCGTTGAATTCATCTCAACAACTTTATTGGAAATTGATTTTGCAATTTCTAAAATTGTATTTGTTGTGCTTTCATTATTCCCTTCAACACATAAAGGAATATTTTTTATATCAGGCTGATATTTTTTTGTGATGGTTTGCAATGGCCACATCACACCAAATTTTTTGTGGTTATTTAAAATATCAAGTGATGTATTTCCAGAGAAATGAATAACAATTCCATTTACATTTAATTGCTCGCTCACTTCTTTTATTACCGAATCTTTTACTGCCAAAAAATAAAAATCAGCATCTGTTGGAATTAATGTTAAAGATGAAAATGCTTGCGTTTTTAATTGAGCAGCCAAGGTTTTCGCATGTTCAATATTTTGACTGTAGATAGCCTGAATAGGATATCCAGCATCATAAAATGCTTTACCAAAACATGTAGCAATGTTTCCCGAACCTATGATTACAATTGTAGCCGCTGATTTCACTAATTATCGCTGATTGTTTTTTATAAATAATTTTTCTAATATAAATAATCCGAGCAACCTGTAGCATCTTTTTCCAACTACATTTCTTATTAGCCACAGATTTCACAGATTAAAAATTTATTTGCCATAGATTTTTTTCTCTCAAATAAAAAAAAATAATCTGTGTAATCTGTGGCAACTTTTACACTTTTACTTTTTCATTTAATATTTGATCCAATCTTTTCCAGATCGATAATAAAAATCCGATGACCATAATAATTGTTCCAGCCCAAACTAAATTTATCCATGGAAAAACAATTGCCTTCATAATAATAAAATCTCCAGAGGTATCTTTCTCTGCAGTTTCAATTGTAAACTTTTTGGTTACAGGATCTACAGCAGTAAATTTAAAACGCAAGTTTGCTTCTTCAACTACCGATTCAAATTGTGCTACCTGATTATTTTTAACACCATACATTGGCATTGCAGAAAAAACTTTATTAAGAGTGATTACTTTTAATTCGGCACCAAGTAATACTTCCAGATTTTTTGCATCTAAAGGTCCGTCTTTAACATTTGTATTGATACCGGTTACAATCACGATCGCATTATTTGTAATAATCGTATCGCCAACTTTCACTTCATGTTTTTGTTCATTGATAAATTTAATTTCTCCACTTTCATTTGGCACCGAACTTACAAAGGTGAACACATCATGAGATAAATAATGTTTGGTATCAGGATTTGCAACCAACCCCATTTTAGGATTTATCTGACCGTTAGGATACAAGTCAAATTCATACAACAAAGAATCAGTTTGACTATCTAACTTTTTATAATGAACCCTATAATAATGATTCACCCAATTGATCGAATCGCCAACATAGGTGATCACATAATCGCCCATACGATGAGGTTTCCCTCTCTCCAAAAACAAATTTTCAAAATTTTCTTTTTGTGTTTTTTCATCATTGCCTCTAAACATTTGTTCACCGGTACGATTAATGGAAATGACTTTTTTATTTGCTGAAGAAATTAAAACTCCTACCAACAAAATTCCAAAACCGATATGGGCAACTGATGCACCTCCTTTTTTAATGGTTTTTAATTTTGGAATAAGCAATGCCGAATTTGTGATGATAGAAAATATGGCGGCAAAAAGTAAACCGATATAAAACCAATTATTTAATTCAAAAGCAAAATATAATCCTACAGAAACAGCCAAAGAAATTGCAGCATAAAGCAACATTTTCTTAAGTACATCATTTGAATTCTTTTTAAATTTCATCAAATGTGCAACAGCAGTTAAAATAGCGATAACAATTGCCATTGGCATTTGCCATTTATTGTAATGCGAAATAACATCCGCAGGTGGCGCTAAATTAGTTCCAAGTATTTTATTGATAACAGGAATAGATGTGGTAAGTACAATTTGAAAAGATGAAATTACCAAAACCAAACTTCCTATAAACATCCAAAACTCACGCGTAAAAACATGCTCGTCTTTTTCCGATTTCGGAATTTCTTTCCATCGTGAAATAAATAAAATTGTTGCAAGAATAATGAAGATGAATAGAAAAACTAAAAGTTGCCCACTCATGCCAAGGTCAGTAAACGCATGCACTGACGAGTTTCCTAAAATTCCGCTTCGGGTTAAAAATGTAGCATACAATACCAACAAAAAAGTTGTAACAACAAGTATCATTGAAACAGAAAGAGAATTACCCGTGCTTTTATAAATGATCATCACATGCAATCCGGCAATTAAAATTAACCAAGGAATAAGTGAAGCATTTTCAACAGGATCCCATCCCCAATATCCACCAAAACTTAAACTTTCATAAGCCCAAAAACCACCCATAATAATTCCTGTACCCAAAACCATGGCACTTACCAAAGCCCATGGCAGTGCAGGTTTTACCCATCCGGTATAATCACGTTTCCAAAGTGCAGCAATTGCAAAAGCAAATGGTACGATGGTGGTGGCAAAACCAAAAAACAATGTTGGAGGATGTATCACCATCCAATAATTTTGCAACAACGGATTAAGCCCGTTTCCATCTGTAATTTTGGTGAGATAATCTGCTCTTTTAAATATTGGTGCTTCGCCCATGGCATTGCGCAATAATTCAAAAGGACTGCTTCCAAGTTTATATTCAAATATTTTTATTCCTAAAAGCATAGATGTAAGCGCAATTTGTGAAAGCATCACAATGCTCATTACCGGACTTGTCCACTTACCTGAAGTACGAAGAATAATATTCCCGATCACCATTTGCCAGAATATCCAAAGTAAAAAACTGCCTTCCTGACCTTCCCAAAAACAAGAGATCATATATTCAACCGGGAGATCTCGGGATGAGTGATGCCAAGCGTAACTATACTCAAACAGATGACTGTGAATGATGGTAAAAAGAATCCCAACAATTGCGAGCACACAAAAAGTATGAACATAAAATGCCAGGTCTGCTAACTTTTTCCATGAAGGCTCACTATTGTTTTTGGCAGCAAAAAAATAGGCTAAAGTTGAAATGATAGCAGTTCCAAATGCCAATACCAAAGCCATGTGGCCGAGGTTTCCATATATAAGGTGTTCGTTTTGAAATACGGTTTCGTTCATTATTGTTTTGTTTGGGTTAGAAAAACAAGCCTGCAAATGTAAACAAACGGAATTTGATTTTGATTTAGTTGTTTTTAGTTTGGGGTTGGGGTACAAAAAGCATTTGGTATGACACCTACCCTAACCCTTCCCTGCCTACCGAAGCTAAGCCTTGAGTGGCAGGCAAGCTTTAGGTTTTGTAAAGATATATTGAGTTTGTAGGAGTATCAAAAGCATTTGGATGACACCTACCCTAACCCTTCCTTATTAGGAAGGGAATTCATTTCATTAAAAGTTTCATTGTTAATACAATTTAAAAGTCCTCCCTAATAAGGGAGCCTGCCTGCCGCTCAAGCCGTGTTTGGCAGGCAGGGATTTAGGTGGGTGTAACTTTGAATTGAAAATGTATTGAATAGTAGTATTAAAAAGCATTTGGTATGACACCTACCCTAACCCTTCCTTATTAGGAAGGGAACTCATTTCATTAAAAGTTTCATTGTTAACACAATATAAAAGTCCTCCCTAACAAGGGAGGATTTAGGTGGGTGTCACGTATGCTGATTTGAAGAACTATTTAAATTATTTATATTCGACCTGCTATGAAAATAACTTACAATCCAAAGTTGACAGAATTTGCAAGGCAACTTAGGAAAAACCCTACCCAGACTGAACATGAACTTTGGCAGCATTTAAAAGGCGATAAATTGGGTTACGATTTTCATAGGCAAAAACCAATTGGTTATTACATCGCGGATTTTTATTGTCATCAATTACATCTAGTAATTGAGGTGGATGGTATTACTCATGATGATATTTCAGTTCAAATAAAAGATGCAAAAAAGGAAGAATATTTATCAGGTAAAAATATTTCAGTTTTACGTTTTACTGATGATGAAGTGCTTTTTGAAATAGAAAAAGTAATAAGTACGATTCAAAAATATATTGAAGAATTTAGGAAGTCGGGATAAGATGCATTTGGAATGACACCTACCCTAACCCTTCCTTGTTAGGAAGGGAATTCATTTCATTAAAAGTTTCATTGTTAACACAATTTTAAAGTCCTCCCTAACAAGGGAGGATTTAGGTGGGTGTTGTATCTATAAATAAAATTCTCTGGGTTTAGCGGTATTACCAAAGCATTTGGAATGACACCTACCCTAACCCTTCCTTATTAGGAAGGGAATTCATTTCATTAAAAGTTTCATTGTTAATACAATTTAAAAGTCCTCCCTAACAAGGGAGGATTTAGGTGGGTGTCACGTAGCTAATTTCGATTTACATCTTTACCATTTGCTATTCTCTTAACAATTTTTATTTTTACTAAAAATTGTCTTAATGAAAAAAACAATCTTACCAATTTTAGTAACAACAATTTGGATAAGTATTTCTGAATTTGTAAGAAACCAAATTTTAGTAAATGATATTTGGGTAAATCATTACAAAAACCTGGGTTTAACATTTCCTTCCGAACCTATAAACGGTGCTATGTGGGGTATATGGTCGCTGTGTTTTGCTATTGCCATATTTATTTTTGCGAAAAAGTTCAGCATGGTTGAAACAACTTTATTCTCATGGTTTATTGGATTTGTATTGATGTGGTTAGTTATCGGTAATCTGAATGTTTTACCATTCGGAATTTTATATTTAGCAGTTCCACTCAGTTTGCTCGAATCGTTTGTGGCAACATTTATTATTAAGAAACTTTCATAAATATGTTAAGTAAAACAGCAGAAAAAGCATTAGAATTTTATGGAGGAAAAGAGCTTTGGCAAAACGCTAAAATGCTTGAAGCCCATGTAAGTACAACAGGTTTGGCATTTACTTTAAAACGAAGACCGATTTTTGAACACGCAAAAATTGTAATGGAAGTTGACAAACCTTTTGTAAAACTTACACCAATAGGAAAAAATAAAAACATCACAGGAGTTTTGGATGGAAACGATGTTTGGTTAGAAGATGAAAACGGAAAAATTGTAGCACGCAGAGAAGATGTCCGAAAATATTTTCCAAATGGCAGAAGGTTTTTTTATTGGGATGATATGGACATGACATACTTTGCCAATTATGCTTTCTGGAATTATTTTACATTTCCCAATTTACTGATGAATGAAAAAATTGTTTGGAATGAAAAAGAACCGGGATTTTTGGAAGCCATATTTCCCGATTCATTGCCAACGCATAGTAAATTTCAGGAATTTAAAATTGATATGTTAACAGGAGAATTACTTCAGCATAATTACACTGTTGATGTCTTTGGGAGTTGGGCGCATGTTGCCAATGTTGTAACCGAGCATAAAGAAGAAAACGGAATAAAATATCCTTCAAGAAGAATAGTATCACCAAAAATCATGAATAAGATTTTAAAAAATCCGGTGATGATTGATATTACAGTTCATAGTTTTAAACTCTCAAATTAATTTCACTTTACTTCATCATCATGAAATCAAAAAAAGATTTAAAAGAAGAATACAAATTGAAGAAGTTTAAAATTGGAGTTTTTCAAATCCGGAATACCATAAACAATAAAATTTTTATCGATAGCAGTGTAAATATTGATGCAATATTTAACAGACATCGCTTGCAATTAAACTTCGGTTCACATACAAATAATTTGTTGCAAAACGAATGGAAAGAATTTGGAGAAGAAAAATTTATTTTCGAAACACTTGCAGAAATTACTCAAAACGAAACAGAAGAAAAAGATTATAACAAAGAAGCCAAACAACTTGCTGAAATGTATATTGAAGAGTTGAAACCTTTTGAAGAAAAAGGATATAATAAAAAATAATAAAATCTTTATAATTGATCTATTTCATAAATAGCATCTTTTATTTTTATCAACATCGCATTCATTTATTTATCTTTATCCTATCGTTGAATAGTATTTTTTTCAACGCTTTAAATGAACAATAATTCTCTCACACACGAACACCTCGTTCTGTTTATTGATATGAACAGTTTCTTTGCAAGCTGCGAGCAACAGGTGAATTATCACTTGCGTGGAAGACCTGTGGCAGTATGCGTTTACACGGGAAAGTACGGAGCTATTATTGCCTTATCAATTGAAGCAAAAAAACGCGGACTAAAAAGTTTTATGCGCTTGGATGAAGCAATGAAAGTTTGTCCTGATCTTGTTCCACTTGAAACAAATCCACAACGTTATCGGGAGTTTCATATCAAGATCATGAAGGTGCTAAAAAAATATTCGGAAGATGTGATTCCAAAAAGTATTGATGAGGCTATCATGGATATTTCATCTTATAAATTATTATATAAAGATCCGCTTGAACTTGCAAAAAAAATTAAAGCAGATATTAAAAAAGAAGTCGGAGATTTTTTGCAATGTTCTATCGGAATTGCACCAAATGCTTTTCTCGCAAAACTTGCAACTGAAATTCAAAAGCCAAATGGCTTGGTAAGAATTACTCCTGAAAACATTGATGAGGTGTTAAAAAAACTCACTCTTACCGACCTTCCTGGAATTGCTTCAGGAAATGCAAAGAGATTAATGAATGCAGGAATCAACACTCCGTTACAATTGAGATATACTCCTCCCGAAAAATTGAAATTGGCACTTAAAAGCATCATCGGTTTGTATTGGCATTATCGGTTAAACTTTAAAGAAGTGGATCAATTAAGCAGCCTCGAATATAAAAGTATGCAAGCCATGCGGCAGTTATCTAAAGAGCAACGAAAATCAATCGACACATTGCTTCAGCTATTTACAAGTTTAGCTATGAAACTCGAGCAACGTATGGTAAAACAGGAAGTGTATTGCCGAGAATTTTCTATTTCTTTAAGATATGAAAATGGAAGTTCGTGGAGCGATAAAATTCACTCCGAAAAACCAATTCAAGATGGAATGGAATTGCTTAATTTGATGAAACTTCGCATGAAAAAATTTGAGCAAACTCATCATTGCGAAACTATCATTAACCAGCAACTTGTTTCTGTTGGTATGAATGTTTCAGATTTTATTTCTTCTGAGTTACTAAATTTAAATTTGTTTGAAGATACTATCAAAACCAATAACCTTCGAAAGGTTGTATACGATATAAAAAATAAATTCGGAAAAGATAAAGTGATGAAAGCAGCCGAAATGGGCGATGAACAAATTTTAAAAGATGTGATAGGTTTTGGCTCTATCAAAGATTTTTATGTGGATGAAGAATTTAAAGAAGACTTCTGAAAAAATCTCTGCGTCTCTGCGTTTAAACTTATAAAGAATTATTAAACAATCAACTTTTTCCATTGCGTTTTATTTTTCTTAGCGTCCTTGCGTTTAGTTTTTTTTACCGCATTGATATTTAAGTAAAAGTTTTGCCACTTAGTGGCAACCTGTTTGTAGAAAATAAAAACAAAAAACGACCTCGGCTCCGTAGGTGCCGTCTGAATAAATTATGGGTCACTCCTAACGGAGTTAAATTATCATTTGTGCTTTATGCTACAATCAGTATGCTCCTACGGAGCTGCTAGAATCCTATCTTAACAACATTGAGCATATCCGCAATTTTTTCGAAAAATAAATTAAAATAATCTCTCAATTTTTCCCATTGTGTTCTTTGCGCTCTCTGCGCCTCTGCGTTTAAATATACCAACAAAGAATAAAGAATCTGACAACTTTTTCTATTTTTGATTCTCCATGAAGTTAAATACAATCGTTGAATTATTAGGGATAATATCATTTGCATTTTCAGGAGCTGTTTCGGCAATGCAAAAAAGATTGGATGTATTTGGTGTGCTTATCATCACTTTTGTAACTGCTATTGGTGGCGGAACTATTCGCGATATGCTGATAGGAAACTTACCTGTTGGCTGGTTGCTCGACATCAATCTTATCACCACAATTTTTGTTACTTATATTCTCTCCTTTTTCTTTCATCCTCATGAAAATAAAATCAGTAAAATTATTTTCTGGATGGATACAGTTGGACTTGCCGTTTTTACAATGGTAGCAATAACTAAAGGTTTACAGTTTCATCTTCATCCCATGATATGTGTAGCTTTGGGAACCATCACCGGTTGCTTTGGAGGAATTTTGCGCGATGTATTGCTCAATGAAATTCCCTATGTTTTCAGAAAAGATATTTATGCTTCAGCAAGTATTGCCGGAGGAATAGTTTATTTTATTTCAGCAAAAATTTCCAACGATCATAATATTTCAAGCATCATTGCGGGAACTGTAATTGTGCTTATTCGCGTAGGTGCAAAATTTTTAAATTGGAGAATACCGCTGATGTATGCGAAGGATGAAAATTAAAATCCTTCCCTGCCTACCGAAGCCACGCCTTTGAGCGGCAGGCAGGCTTGAGGAAGGTGGCTCAAGAAGTAAAAAGGAATGCGTGAATCCTCAATAACCTAATAACTCAATAACGAATTTACTTAACCTCCGACTGACTTGGCGCCTCATTAACTATACTACCACGACCAGTTAAAGATTTTGGAATCCTTCCGGTTTTGATACTTTCCGAACGCAATCTTCTACCAACAATTCTTTCTGTCATCTTACCAATTTCCAAAACTTTATCAATATCCAGATTCGTTTCAATTCCCATTTCATCCATCATCACAACCAAATCTTCCATCGAAACCAAACCTACCAAACTCGAATCGGCATAATAATAATCTCCTGTTCCGCTAACGGGAACACCACTTACAAAGTTTGCCGGCTGTCCACCAATTCCACCCATCGTTGCTTCAAAATTTGTCATGCCTGCTTGCAGTGCGGCCAATGCATTTGCAAGTCCCCAGCCACGTGTAGTATGCAAATGCACAATATGTTTATTTGGATTTTGAAACTCATCCATGATCATCGAAAAATATTTATGAATTCGATCAGGTGAAGCCGAGCCATCATGATCTGCATGTTCTACATCATTTGCACCAATATCAAACCAGCGTTTTGTGAATTCAACAGCTTTTTTCATATCGGTTGGACCTTCAATCGGACAACCCCAAATAGTGCTTACCGTTCCGTTAACTTTTATTCCTGCATCATGAGCGAGTTTGATATGCTTTTCGCACATTTTCCAATAATCTTTTAAAGATAATCCCGAGTTTTTTATATGATGAGATTCGCTTGTTGAAACCATAAATAAAATCCTATCCGGACCAAAACCTTCTTTCCTATTTTCGATGGCACGTTCAACAGCTTTTTCACGAATAGTTACAGCAGTAAATGAAACATCATTTATCAAATGAGCGATTTTTTTACTTTTCCTTATCGCTTTCATCAATGGATCGGCATCTTTAAACTGTGGCATCCCAACAGGATTTCCAAGGTTGGTAACTTCTATATGTTTGTAACCTGCAAGCACCAACTGCTCAGTCATCCAAAGCTTTGCTTCTAAAGGAATATATTTTTCTTCATGCTGAAAACCGTCTCTTACTGTGATGTCGCCTATGGTAACTTTTTTAGGATATTGCATATTTTTTTTGATTTGATAATGTGTTATTT
>Ga0194047_10001228_pt1 | contig 16006 bp, 6 predicted proteins | sample JunL225m_MetaG_2_FD_160070 | JGI IMG/M metagenome (GOLD analysis project Ga0194047, IMG submission 160070) | Anoxic zone freshwater microbial communities from boreal shield lake in IISD Experimental Lakes Area, Ontario, Canada - Jun2016-L221-5m | ecosystem: Environmental > Aquatic > Freshwater >... | reverse complement strand
TGTTAATACGCTGTAATTTTCCGGTTGCGCCGCGCGGTATCTCGCTAACAAAATGAATCTTGCGCGGCACTTTAAATTCAGCCAACAAGGTTTGGCAATAGGCGCGTAACTCGCTTTCGCTTGCCTCGCCCTTCAATACTACCGCCGCATGCACTTCTTCGCCCAACGTTTTGTGGGGAACGGCAAAGGCAAGGGCTTCGGCTACTGCAGGGTGACGCAACAAAACATCGTCAATTTCGAGCGGCGAAATCTTCTCCCCGCCCCGATTGATAAGCTCTTTGATACGTCCGGTCAGCGATAAATAGCCGTCCGCCTCAATAAGCCCTTGGTCGCCCGTCCGAAACCAACCGTTAGTAAAGGCGGCGGCGTTGGCATCGGGGTTATTTTCGTAGCCGTCCACCACATTTGCCCCCTTTACCACGATTTCGCCGATTGTGCCATTTGGCAATAGATTTCCCGCCTCATCCATAATCCCGATTTCTACCCCAAAGCCGTAGCCCACCGAACCGCCTTTGTGCTGTGCAGGCGGGAGCGGGTTGGATGCCATCTGGTGGGTTGCTTCGGTCATGCCGTAGGATTCCAGCACAGGCGCGTTGAATAATGCCTCGATGCGTTCCATTATAATGGGCGGGAGGGGCGCAGAACTAGAGCGGATAAAGCGGAAGCGGTTCGCCTTGATAACCTCCAGATTTCGCTCGGCACGCGCCAATAACATCTGGTGCATAGTGGGGACAGCCGAATACCATGTGGGCTTGAATTTATCCACGATGCCCCAAAATTCCAGCGCATTGAAACCGTTCGGGCAAACCAGGGTACCGCCCGAAGCAAGGGTGGAAAGCATCGAGGCGATAATGCCGTGAATGTGGAAAAGCGGCATCACACACAAAGCGGTATCGGCTTCAGTCAGGTTATATGTGCCGATAATATTATGGGCAGAAGCCGCCATATTGCGATGGCGAATCGGTACGCGCTTGGGGCGGCTGGTAGTGCCGCTGGTGTGGAGAATCATTGCCACATCCTCGGATTGCGCCAGTTCCACCGGACGCGCTTTTGCGCCGCCACTTTCCAGCCGAAATGAAACGCTTCCCGCCTCATCGGCAACCGCGCTAAGCGCCGCCATACCGGGCAACCGCGCCGCATGTGCCGCTTCCAACGTACCGGGTAGGGTGATTAACGCCTTTGCTTGGGTATCCTCGTAATAAAAAGCAAATTCATCTTGTTTATACTTAGGGTTTAGGGGCGCAGCAGTTCCGCACATTGCCGCCGCAAAGAAAGCAATAATTAGTTCGGGGCAGTTTGGCATGGCAAGCGCGATGCGGTCGCCTCGTCCCAAACCATACCCGTTGAGGGTTGCCGCCAAAGCGGTAATATTCTGTTTCAGCTGAGCGTAGGTCAGGGAGGGTTTATCGGGCGCAACCAAAGCGGGTTGGTCATCCGCGCCTGCCAGTAAAGCGAGTAGCGTTTTTTCTTGGAGAGTCATTTTACCTTCTTTTTAATATGTTTTTACGCAAGGAAAATTATATTCCGCCTGAAAAACATGTCAATCCACAAGTAGGGTCGCAAACCATCAAGGGCAAGAGCAGCCTCCCACAAGATGCGCCTTCGTTGGTTGGTCAATTAATCAACTCTTTGCGATTATTTAATACTTACATTGCAATTTCTAATCCTTCTCCAATAAATCAATTCTATACTAGTGATAGATTACCTTGTATTACCTTGTACAATAAAAGGTAGGCAATGACGCTCAACCTGCTTGGAATATTCAAGAGCGTAAGCATTTATTCTTTGGAGAGAGTTCTTTATATGGCACGTTTTGGTAAAACCCGGTATCTCAGCCATGCTGGATTGGCATTATTCACCGTACTATCCTGCTATGTGGCGTACATAGTCGAATCGGCTGCCCCCCTAAATGTGGTAATAACGGATGGGCTTGGCTACGAGGCGTTGATTTTGCTGGTGGTGACGTTGGCAATCGGTCCCCTCAACCTGCTACGAAAGCGCAAGAACCCCGTCAACCTGAACCTACGGCGCGATTTCGGCATCTGGATGGGGCTAACCGCGCTGGCGCATGTGATAGTTTCGTTCCAGCTTTACCCTACTGGCGGTATGCTCTATTACTTCTTTGAAAATGGCGCACCGCAGCTAAACACTTTCGGTTTAGCCAATTACTCCGGGCTACTCGCCACTATCATAACGCTGGTATTGCTGCTGCTCTCCAACAATTTCTCCCTTAAATATTTGAAGGGCAAACGCTGGAAATATGTCCAACGCTACAATTATCCCTTGTTTGGTCTAACCGCGCTGCACACGCTCGGCTACCTGATGTTCAACGAGCGCGAAACCGCCCTATACTTCGTGCTGCTAGGGTTGGTGGCTCTCACCTTGATGGTGCAAGGGCTTGGAATCGTGATAGTTAGGGCGCGTGACCGCTCTCGCGCTGGGTTGTACGGTGCGCCCGTTCCCGTGTCTGAAAATAGTTCGGTTATACGCCGCCGTTTCGTGATAATTATGGGTTCGGCGGTATTGGCAGGTTTTGGCGGTGGCATGTTGCTGCGCCCGCTGCTTTTCAAGGAAAATAGCCAAACGACAGTTGCCGACCTTGCGCCAAAAGTTCCCACCGCCCCCGCTACTACTGCCCCAATACGCGGTAATGATACAGGGCGAGCTGGGGGTACTCTGCCGTCCGGCACGCAACCTACGCGGGGCGCACAAACTCAAGCCCCAGCTGCTGCTACTACCCAACCCGCTACTACCGCCCAAGCGAAACCCAATACCGCGGCGGCTGTTGTAAACGGAACGACCCTTGCCACGCTTGCATCGTTGCCGGTGGGTACGGTTCTGCAATTCACTACGCCCGATACTCGCAAAAGGGCTTTCGTAACGCGGACGGCGGACGGCTCGGTTAAAGCTTTTAGCGGTATTTGCACGCATCGCCCCTTTGACCTAGTGTACAATCAGGGATTGAAGCAATTATACTGCTCGCTGCATGGGGCGTGCTTTGACCCCTCCACCGGCGCAGCCACCCGAAGCCCCGGACGCATCGCGCTTCCGGCTTTGAAGGTACAGGTGGACGGTCAAGGTAACATTATTTACACCTCCTAATAGCCCCCCAATCCATGAGAATTAACCCGTAGGGGCGGTTCTTGTCGCAACACGGAGGTTGCTCCTACAAATCCCATGAGATTTACGCCACCCGAACGAGGGCGCATCTTGTGGGAGAGGGCTATTGCCCTCGACATTTGCGATTTTATGGTTCTTGTTCTTGCAAAGGGTCATCCAGAAGGGCGCGGATTTTGTGGATAAATTCCTCTCGCGTAAAGGGCTTATGGATATAGTATGAATCGGGTATTAACTTGTCATCAAAGATAAACTCACCGGTATAACCCGACATAAAAAGCACTTTTAAGCTGGTGGATAGGGTTTTAAGCTGCTTGGCAAGTTCTGGACCACCCATTCTAGGCATAATTACATCGCTTACCACCAAATCAATCTGACTATTGTACTCTCGTACCAATTGCAGAGCGGCTATACCGTCTGCCGCCTCCAGCACCTTGTAACCGCTGCCGCGCAAAATCCGCCCCGTCAGCTTGAGAATAGATACATCATCTTCCACCAGCAAAATAGTTTCGGTGCCGCGCATTGTTGGCTTGGTTTCCACAAGCTTTTCGGCGGGAGCGTCCTTCGCATCGTTCACGCAGGGCAAATAAATCTTGACAATTGTGCCTAAAGTGGGTTCGCTATACACCCACACATGCCCCTCGTTCCGCTGTACAATCCCGTAAACAATAGAAAGACCCAAGCCAGTGCCTTTCCCCAATTCTTTGGTAGTAAAGAAAGGCTCAAAGATATGGTTCAAAGTTTCCTTATCCATGCCTACGCCTGTATCGCTGATTTCCAGCATAGTATAAGAGCCGGGTTTCATTAATAGATGCTTATCGGAATAAGTCTCATTAATTTCAACATTATATGTTCTCAATTTTAACCTGCCACCGCCGGGCATAGCGTCTCTGGCATTAACCGCCAAATTCAAAATAACTTGCTGTATCTGACTGGGGTCAACCTGCACTTTCCCAAGATTTTTTTCTAGCTCGCATACCAGTTCTATATTTTCGCCGATTAAGCGTCCTAGCATCTTTTCCACATCGAGAATTAGCTCATTTAAATCTACCACCTTACTTTGCACTAACTGGCGGCGGCTCATTGACAGCAATTGATGAGTCAGAGCAATCGCTTTCTGAGTGGCTTTAGTAATTTCCTGCAAGTCTTCCCGGTGCGGGTCATTCTCAGCTAAATTCATTTCCCATAAATCGGTATAACCCCGTATAATCGTTAGCAGATTGTTAAAATCGTGCGCTACCCCGCCTGCCAGCCTGCCCACCGTTTCCATTTTTTGCGCTTGGAAAAGTTGCTCCCTATTCTTCGTCAATTCCTCTTGCGCCTTCTTGTTTTCAGTAATATCGTTCAAAATCGCCAAAACATAAGGTATGCCTTCCAGTTCCATTAACTCGAAGAAAGCTATTACATTGCGGATTTCACCGCTTTTAGTGAGATATTCATTTTCAAAATTATGAATATAACCCTGTTTTTTTAGCGTCTCTAACGTACTGACTATAAGTTCAGGTTTACCCAATAGATTTAACTCTTTGGTGGTCTGCCCGATAAATTCTTCTCTGGTATAGCCAAAAAAGGCGAGGGCTTGCTCATTGGCATCCACTATTTCGATACTTTCCAGCTTTGTAATAACTATCGGCAACGGGCTGGAATTAAAGATTTTAGAGAGCTTTTCTTCTGATTTGCGAAGGGCTTTTTCTGCCTGTTTCATTTCGGTTACATCAGTAAGCAACGACAGAACTCGTTGAACCCCGTCAAGCTCTATGATTTCGTAATAAGCCAACATTTGGAGGAGATTCCCGTTTTTTGCACGGAAGCTAGTTTCAACATTATGGATATAGCCCTGCTTAAACAGCATCTCACCGACTAGCGCTCTACGTTTAGGGTCATACCAACCGTCAATCTGTGTAACATTTTTCCCGATACATTCCTCGCGAGTGTAGCCGGAAAGCTTGCACGCGCTAGGGTTCATATCAAGGATTTCCCCTTCCTGACTGGTGATTATAATCGTCGCAGGGTTAACGTTAAAGATTTTAGAGAACTTTTCTTCCGATTTACGCATGGCTTCTTCGGCTTTTGACCGCTCGGTTATGTCGCGGGTGATACCCAGAAAGCCTTGGAGATTCCCGGTTGTATCAAGCATTGGGTTGGCAGGAACCTCCGTCCATACCATACTGCCATCCTTGCGGTATTGCTCCAATGTGTATAATTTCCCCTGCCTCTTGTAAGTCCCATTTTTTACAGCCTTGATGGTTTCTAACATACCCTGTTGGATACTTGCGACAGATTGGGGGGTCATGGTTTCTTTTACATTTAGTTTTAAAACTTCTTCAGCAGTATAACCGCTAAGCTGCACTATGGCAGGGCTGACATAGGTAAAATTGCCCTCCATATCCATCATCCAAATCATATCGCTGGAGCTTGCGGCGACAAGGTGGAAGCGTTCCTCGCTCTCTCGCAATGACTCTTCGGCTTTTACCCGTTTGCTGATGTCGCGGGATGCGCCTACAAAATAGGACGGCACGCCCGAAACAGGGTCAATTACCTGCTGAAGAACGGTTTCCACCCAGATATATTCACCGTTTTTACGCAGCATCCGGTGCATAACGGGATTTGCCTCTATGCTGCGAGCGTTGGTGCGGATGTTTTGATATAAAGTTTTTCTATCTTCAGGATGGAAAAAGGCAGTGGACAATTGCCCTATCATTTCTTCCGGTTCGTAACCCAGCAAGGTACGGCAAACCGGGGAGACATATTCAATTGAACCGTCAAGCTTATCTCGGAAAACCATGTCGGCAGCGTTTTCGGCAAGGAATCGGAAAAGCTCCTCGCTCTCCTGCAATGCCTTTTCGGTTTGCCCTCGCGTTGCCTCATTTTTGAGAACTTCCAACGCAAAGTTAATATCCATTACCATCTCATCCAGCAATTGAATTATTTCATTATCGAAATAACCAACCTCGCCAGAATAAAGGGTTAAAACTCCGATTACCTTGCCGGATTCTAACAAGGGGAAAACGGCAGAAGCGCGTATTCCAAAGGTTTCTGCCTGTGTCCGCCACGGCAAGGTTATGGGGTCGTTAAAGAAATCGTTGCAGATATAATGGTGGTTTGCGCGAAAGACAGTTGCGGTGGGACCCCGCCCCTCCGGCACATCGGGGCTAACCGAAATCTTGATAGAGTCAAGATAACCCAACCCTTCGCCAAACATTGCCGCTGGAACTATAAGCTCTCCGCTCGGCTCAAGCAACCCAATCCATGACATCTTCAAGCCGCCAAATTCTACGGCAATGCGGCAAATTTCATTGAACAGGCTTTCCCGACTTTTAATGCGAATAATCGCCTGATTGGTCTGGCTAAGGGCGGCATACAAATCGCTCAACTTGCGAATACGCTCTTCGGCGGCTTTTTGCGGGGAAATATCGGTGTGCGTACCGATTATGCGGGTTGCTTTTCCCTCCCCATCCCGCGCAAGCACCTTGCCTAGCGAAAGAATCCACTTCCAGCCGCCCTCTTTGGTACGCATGCGGAACTCCAACCTGTATTCGGTGAGCTTACCGCTGATGCAATCGTTCATTACCGCTAGGCTATGGGTTAGGTCATCGGGATGCAAAAACTTAACCCACACGTCTATACTTTCAAGTAGCGTGGTAGGCTCGTAGCCAAGCATGCCGAAATATTCTTTATTGATAGAGCCTATGCCCGTCTTTAAATCTAAATCAAAAACCCCTTGTTTTGCCGCCGACAACGCCATTTGCAGGCGTTCTCGACTTTCGGTTTCGCTACTTTCCATCTGGTTTTGGTGGGTCAAATCCTGCGCCAATACCACTACGCCGATTATCGCCCCGCTAGAATCTCTGATGGGATTATGAATAACCTTTAAGTAGTGTCTGCTTTGCACACCTGCGCCGAAATAAGCCTCCACTTTCCCTGCCGTACCGCTAAAAGCCCTGTCAAGGTTATATTTGGCAATTTCCCGATCTGTTTCATTTATACAATCCATTTGGTTTTGTCCCATCTGGATTTCAACGCCATATATTGCCCGCATAAGTTGGGCATGACTTTTATTAAAGCTGGTGTAGCAGTAGTTCCTATCCAGTGAGAAGCAAGGGAAGGTAGCGCTTTCTAAAACTTCTTGCAAGATTAATGAAGAGAGATTCTCATCAGAAGGAGGCATTGCGGTATTTTCCATATGTTGCATTTTAAAGCTCTTCAAAAAGATTCTCTTTTTACAACAGTATTATCATTACGTACTTGTTAATTATCCCTTAAATATGGTCAATACGCAATGGGTTTAGAGCGTTCGGGGGGGTTTGGGGCAATCATGGGAAGGGCGTATTCAAATACGCCCCTATGGGAAATGGGTTCGGGTTCTGTGGGAGGTTGCTCTTACCCTCGATGATACGCGGGTGTTGGGCTTGGCAGCGAATCGCCCTGCATTACCGCTTCGATTACACGCAGCAAATCCTTAATAGTAAAAGGCTTGGCTATCACGCCCCTGAAACCGTATTCCTCGTAGTGCGCCATAACAGGGTCGGAAGAATAGCCGCTGGAAACGATAACCCTTGCGGCTGCGTCCACTTCCAACAATTTCTGGATTGCCTCCTTGCCGCCCATACCTCCGGGTATAGTCAAATCCATAAACACCACATCAAAAGGATTCCGCTCTAGTTGTGCCTGCCTATATTGTTCAATCGCTTCCGCCCCATCTGTCGTTTCCACCACTTCATGTTTTTCGCGCTGCAATGCTCGCGTCACTATTCTTCTGATTCCGACTTCATCATCCATCACCAACACCCGCAACCCTGTTCGAGCGGGTAGCGCCGGCTCAGTATTGGGGTGGTCATCCGCCGGGATGCTTTCAAGGGCGGGTAGGTATATATGGAAGGTTGTACCCTTGCCCTGCTCCGATTCTACCATTAAAAGCCCGTTGTGCTTCCTGATAATGGAATAGCTGATAGCCAATCCCAGACCGTTCCCGCTCTGCTTGGTGGTAAAATAGGGGTCGAATACTTTGGAGAGATTTTCGGGAGCGATGCCCGAACCCCAATCTTGCACCGAAATCTTGATATATTTCCCGTCTGGTAGCAGCAGCCCGTATTCCTCATCCAAAATCAGGTTCTGCCCCCGAATCTCAATTTTACCTCCGTTAGGTTGCGCTTGACTAGCGTTTATCACCAAATTTTGAATTACCTGCCCCAATTGCCCCCTATCCCCTACCACCCACCAAAGGTCGGGCGCAAATTTGTATTCTAGCTCCACATTGGAACCATGGTTAGCAAACTTGCTTTCCTCGCGTACCAACTTCTCCAGACGGAGATTGCTCTTGAGAGGTTCACCGCCCCTTGCGAAAGTGAGCAATTGTTGTGCCAAATTGGATGCCCGGTTAGCGGCTTTTTCGGCAGATTCCAAAGCTTCACCGGACTCCTTGCCATTCAACTGAGAAGCCAGCGCGATATTGCCCAAGATAATGGTGAGAATGTTATTAAAATCGTGGGCGATACCTCCCGCCAGCACCCCCAACGATTCGAGTTTGCCAGTCTTTTGCAACTCCTGATCCATCAGATAGCGGATTGTAACATCGCGGAAAGCCACCACCACCCCGATGATTTGATTAGCCGAGTCGCGGAGGGGCGAGATATTTCCGGTCAACACTTTTTCCTGCCCTGACAAAAACACCCTATTTTCAAACGACTTAATCTGATCGGATTTCATTACACGTTGGACATACACGTCCATTGTAGTATCACCGTAGTTGATAGGCAGTAATTGTTCTAGCGTTTTACCTTCTGCTTCCGCCAGAGTCAGCCCTAGCATTTTTTCGGCTACCGAATTGAGCAATAGCGGCTTCCCGGTGGTATCAAGCGCAATAACAGCGTCGGCAATCGAACTCAGCGTCACTTCGAGTTCTTCCTTCTTGGTAGAAAGCTGCTCTTGCATTTTTTTGCCAAATAGCACCGGGATTAGCGTCAGTATCGAAACCGCGGGGAGATACAGCATAATTATAAGAGTGTTGGCTAGTATCATAAAGCTTTGGGAGTGCGGAGTGGATGGGTTTGACATAGTATAGAGGTTTATTCCCAGCGCTAGGAAAGTGATTGAGGGGATTAGGATAATTGCCTCGGTTTTTTCCAGCAATATTATACCAAGAATCAGCGGTATCAAAAAAAGGACTGTGAGAAGCGGAATGCTGCTGCCGATAGTTAGTTCTGCAACAATAGCCAGCGCCAGCAACAAGTAAACTAGAACACGCTGTGCCTGTTGCTGTTTCCCTAGGCTACTAAGCCACAAAGCAGAACCAAATGTAACCCCTAGCAGAGTCAGAATCAGCATACCCCACGCATAAGAATCCCAATCTTGGAAAAAGAGAAAAGTGGCTATGGTTATGATGACCATATCAACCAAATCACTAACCAACCCAATAATGCAGAGTTTTTTAAATAATTGGTTTCCGGCAGTCATTTCAAAAAAATCCCTATTTTCAATAATAATTAAATGGTTTGGTTTAATTTTTTTTCAGGGTAATTTCTTGATTAAATTATATAGGATTTGCGAAATGAAGAAAAGCCCTAAATTATAAATGAATGGGAACGGGTTCGGCGGCACGGATTGGTAGGAGCAACCTCCGTGTTGCGATAAGATGCGCCCTCGCACAGGGGCAATCATGGGAAGGGCGTATTCAAATACGCCCCTATGGGTTCGGAGGATTCGGAGTTATACCCGGAACTCTGGCAAAGCAGGATTGTAATAAGCCCCAAGATTGGGCTGATTATCGCCAAGAAGGCGACTTTGCAAGCGCAACCGCTCGTTGCCAAGCAAGCCGAACAGCACAATATCAGGCTGACCGTTCTTGCCGGGATGCAACTCCATTCGCGCCCGCTCGAAATACTGCACCTGATACGTGCCGCCATCATCGGGATTGCGCTCCTCAAACACCTGCGTTTTGGGCAAGCCCACGATAGCAAGCCCCCCCTGTTTGTTCCACGCTTGCAAGAACGCGCCGGAGAGGGTGTGCTGCGTCTCGCGGAACCACATCAAATTTGCGCCGGTACGGGCGGGTTTGGCTTCGGGCAAGGTTGCGCCGGCAATAGGTAGCCCGTTCGAGTTTAGCCAGCCTCGCTCGATTAAAAGTTGATTACCGAGCAAGCCGAACATAACTTCATTGGGCGTACCCTTAAACTCAGGGTGATATTCCATCCGCCCCCGCTCGAAATACTGCACCAAATAATAGTTATTATCGGCAGGGTTGCGCTCGTAAAACTGCCCGGTCTGGGGGAAGCCGAACAGCGTTAAACTGCCCCGCTCCCACGCGCCTTTGAAAACGCCCGTCACCGTGTGGCGTGTCGCGGTAAAGACGAGCGTGTTGGCGGTAATGGTAGCGGTTGGGCAAGAGGGCAAGGGGCTTTTATCATAATATTTATAGGCATCATAATAGGGCTGTTTGGGTACAAACTCATCGCCGCTTTGCAGAGGGCGTTTGTCTATAATGCTCTGCTTGACCTTCATCAAGCCGAACTGCTCCAACTCCCAATCGTGCAGCATATGGACAAGCCCCATCGTGATAAAGGGGCGCGTGGCGACATAATCGAAAGACTCTTTCAAGCAAGTGGTCTGGTCTTCGGGCGTGCCAAGCCAGCCCATCTCCGTTAGCCACATCGGCTGATTGCCGTCCCCGTGCTGCACCATCAACTCGCGGAGACGCTCCACCCCGTTAAAATTCAGGCTCACCCTGCGCGTTTTTGCGTCCATGTGGCAATATTCAGTGGTATAGGGATGGTAAGCAACCGCATCCCACGGGTGCATCCCGAACGTCGCATCACTATAATTATAGAGCCAATCCATATAATCGTAACCGCTTTGGCTGGTAGCCGCCACCAGCAGGGTAGGGTCAACCTGTTTTATCGCATCGTAAAAAACCTTGAGCCATGGGGCGTAATCGCCGATGTCGCTCCGCCCGAAGTTGGGCCACATATCCGGCTCGTTCCAAAACTCCCAGTTACGAATGAAGGGGTAACGCTGCGCCGACATTTGCGCCGCCCTCGCCAATTGCGCGGATTTGCTAGGGTCTAAGCGACAATACACATCACTTCTGACGCATTCCTCCTTATTCGCGCTCGCCCACGGCGGCACAGTCACAAATTCTGCCACCACCTCGAAGCCCTCGTCCCTCAAACGATTCAAGATACGGTCTTCTCGCGAGAAATCGAAAACCCCCTCTTGCGGCTCAAATACTTTCCACTCGTAAGGAAGGCGCACCGTTGTAATCTTCAGGTCTTTGAAGTAGGTAATAAAACGGTCGAGGAACATATCGAGCCACCACGGATGGGTGGCAATACCAAACTTCTGACGCGCATTAGTAGTGGTGGACAAGTTGGTTACATTTGGGTTAAAAGCCGTATCGGGGGCGTAGCTGATAGCAGAAGAGGATTCAAGCGCGGTCGCCTCAACCGGAGGAACCGCCAGTAACAACAGGTTCAACGCAACAAGGGCGAATAGCAGTACGCAAGTGCGACGCATGGCAAAGAGCATACGCAAACCTCCTAAAAATGACGTATTTAAGTTCAGGCACTGAGCGAGGGCGTGTCGAGCCACGCCCCTACGAATTATTCAAACGGTTGGCGGTTTCGTGGGCGGCATTCTTAACTGCCTCCACCACTTCCATCAATTCCATCTGCCCTTTTGCGCCTAAACGGCTGGTCGGTCCGCTGATGCTAAGGCACGCTACAATCTGCCCGGCGCGATCCAGAATCGGGGCTGCCACACAAATTACCCCTTCCTCCATCTCCTCGTTATCGAAGCTATAACCACGCTCGCGAATTGTCGCCAACTCTTTTTTGAGGGAGAGCGGGTCGGTAAAAGTGGCGGGGGTGCGAGGTTCCAGCCGATTCGAGAGCAAATAGCGCTCTAGCGGGGCGGGTTCGCTGCCAAACGCCAGAAAGAGCTTGCCGCTGCCGGTGCAATAGAGCGGCACGCTAGAGCCAACGCGGGTAAACATTCGCATCAACCTGTCCGCTTGCACTTGGTCAATATACACAAGCTGGTCGCCGCTACGTACCGAAAGGTTAGCGGTTTCGCCGATACCACGCGCCAATTGTTGCAGGGCGGGATGCGCCGCGCTCTGTAAATCGCCCCCGCCATCCATGCCGCTTGCCAACGATACCAAACGATTGCCCACAATGTAACGTCCGGTAGCATAGTCTTGACGGGCATAGCCGCGCTCGATTAGGGTGGAGAGCAAGCGATGTACCGTGCTAATATTGAGGTCAACTTTCCCGCTCAATTCCGAGAGCGTCACCGGGCGTTTGAACTCCGCCAACGCTTCCATTATATCGAAGGTGCGCTCTACCGATTGGACAGTCTGCCGTTCGCCTGCATGTTCTGGGTCTTTTCTTGGTCTGCCGCGCATTATTTTCTCCTGATTTTTCACCAGACGAAAATGTACCCGATAGCTTATATTTTGTCAACTTCTAATTCAGGGCTGTTGCAAGTACGGAAAAGAGGCATATAAGGGGAAAGCCTGTTGGGCTATAAAAGCTGTATGAAAACAAAAAGATACGGGGTGTACCGTATCTTCTTGCTAGGAGAACATTAATTGCAAAGATATAATCCATTAGCGGGAGATGCAACCGCTGTTACACTGCCCGTCCACCTGTATCTTCAAAGCCGGAAGCGCAACGCTACCGCAGGCGGTTGTGTCGGTGGCTAATGCGCCATTCATCGACATTCATCGAACTGAAGCTATTCTATCCGATAACTTATATTTTGTCAACAGCCTAAATTCTTTTTTTTCAAGATGCGCCCTCGTTCGGTGGCGCAAATCTCATGGGATTTGTAGGAGCAACCTCCGTGTTGCGACAAGAACCGCCCCTACGGGTTAATTCTCATGGATTGGGCGAGAGGGCTTCAATCCAAAATCGGCAATCCAAAATCCAAAATGGAATGCGCCCACCTGTCCCCCGAACGGGGGATACCAATTAAAACCCTCTCGCCAACGAACGCCCCGAACCTACCGATTCATCGGCGGGATTCGGCTTTTTGCAACAAAACGAAAGCGGGAACATCCGAAGCGGACATAGACTTTCCGAACAAATAACCCTGCGCTATATCGCAATTATTACTTTCCAGCAAATATAACTGCTCGTCAGTCTCAACCCCTTCCGCTGCCACCTTCATCCCAAAGCTATGCGCCAGCACAATCACCGCATTCACCAACGCCCGCTGCGAATTCTGCTCCTTGTCTGCGGAGGTGATACGATTTACAAAAGAGCGGTCAATCTTGAGAATATCCACCGGCAGATTTTGGAGATAGCTCAGCGAGGAATAACCGGTACCGAAATCATCAATCGCTACCATTACGCCCAAATTGAACAATTGCGTCAGCTTGCGATTTGCTTCAACCGGTTGACGCACCAGCAAACTTTCGGTAATTTCCAGCTTCAGGCAATGGGCAGGCAGTTGCCAGCGTTCTAGCACAGCGGCAATCGTACTTACAAAATCGTACCGCTCAAACTGAAACTCGGAAATATTAACCGCCACGCTCAGGTCGCCCAAGCCCATATCGAGCCACTTGTGACACTCCCGCGCGGCTTCTTCCAACACCCACTTGCCGATACCTGCAATTATGCCGCTTTCCTCCGCAATCGGAATAAACTTGCCGGGCGGAACCATGCCCAATTTAGGATATTGCCAGCGTATCAACGCCTCAAAACCCAGCAACTGACGATTTTTCAGGTTAATCATAGGCTGGAAATGCAACACAAATTCGTTTCTACCCAACGCGCCGCGCAACTGGTTTTCCATATCGAGCCGCTCGTGCGAATAGGTATTCATATCATTGGAGTAAAACACATAATTATTCATGCCTGTAGCTTTAGCGCGATACATTGCGGTATCGGCATTACGCATCATTTCCTCGCCATCGCTGCTATCTTCGGGATAAAGGCTAATGCCAATACTAGCGGTGACATGTAATTCATGCGAACCGATTCGCACGGGCTTATCCAAAGATTCAATAATGCGTTCGGCAATATAGGCGGCTTCTTGCGGAGCTTTGAGGGAGCCAAGCACCACCGTAAACTCATCCCCGCCCATACGGGCAAGCGAATCGCTGCGGCGGACAGAGCTACGCAAGCGGTGCGCCACCTCAATCAGCAATTGGTCGCCGACATGATGCCCTAGCGTATCGTTAACCACCTTAAAGCGGTCAAGGTCAATATAGAAAAGACCCACTCTAGTATTATTGCGCCGGGCAAAGAAAATATTCTGCTCAAGGCGCTCGTTAAACATCAGGCGGTTGGGCAAGCCAGTTAAAGCATCGTGATGCGCCTGATAATTCAGCATATCGCTCATTTGGCGTTGTTCCAGCGCAATAACGGCAATGCGGGTAATCATCTCGAACAGTTCAAAATCAGAGGTAGTTAGGCTACCTTTACCCTCAAAATAAACCGCCAGCACGCCCAACAACTGCCCGTTACTGGATAAAACGGGGGCGCTCCATTGCGTGCCGGTCATCGCTATTTCATCAACCTTATTAGGGTTACCCGACCACTCATCGAGAAAATGCTCCAACGCCTTTGGGTGGTTAGTAAAAAGGCTTGGCGCAACCGTAAAATAGGGTCGCCCATCCCGCACCAGCATAATAGCGCAATACACGCCCGAACGGCGATGCTCCACCATATCCACCAATTTGGCAATAACTTTGGGTAGAGGCTCGCCTCGCACCACCATTTCCAACACATCATTGCGCTCAAGCGCCAGTTGCTCTGCCAGCTTTCTTTCATTTATGTCTAATACTTGGATAAAATAAAGCGGCTCCTCTATTTTCTTTTCGGAGGCAACCATATCTAATTCAAGCAATATATAAATATACGTGCCTTGGCTCGTAAGAGCGCGGCGTTCTAACTGATAATGCTTGATTTCTTCTGAGACAAGTTGCTGCAACAGTTCCTTTGGGATAGCAGGCTCATCGGGGTGGAGAAATTCTTTGAAACGGCGGTTGACCATTTCCGCTTCGGAGTAGCCAAGCAATTCGCATAGATAGGCGTTAACCTGTACCAGTTTCCCTTCATAGTCGCTTAGCGCGAAGCCAAGCGGCGCGTGTTCCAGCATAAACTTGGTACGCGCCTCCAGCAACGCCCTTAATCTTCTAGCTTGGCGCGATGCCTGTGAGAGCGGATTGCCTTGCTGTACCATAAATGGCAGCAACACCCCCACAATCAACACAACCGCCAATATTTCAACAAAGGGGTTTACGCTCAGGATTGAATTGACTATTATAAGATAGAAAACGGCTAGTATAAGAATTATAAGCTGGCAGATAAAGATTATTCTTTTAGCGGCATACGTTTTTAGCTTAGCTTTAAGCGCCATCAGGAAAGCTTGCTTCTCCGGCGAATCCGTTTTGATTTGCATTTTTTAATAATTCCCACAACGTAGAAACAATGTATGCCGCAATGTTATATAGCTATAGAAAATATAACAAATCTACTATAACAACACTTAGGATTACCCAAATATAAGTAAGATTTATTCTAAGCTAGTTATAGCTTATATACATTAGAGAAACATTAAAGTTAGGTTAATTTTGGTAACAGTTATGTTGAAATTATCATTGTGTCAGGCTGCGGGCGAGTTTACGCCGCCAATCTTGCTCCTCTAGCGTTGCCGTCAACGCCGCGCTCATTACCAAATCGTCATGCAAGGTTGGGTCTGGCACACTCCAGCGCAACATCCGCCCCGGTCCCGCCAGCGCCTCGAATTCCACCGCCGCCAATTGCTCCCAGAACAGGCGAGTATCTGCCGCGCCGTCCTCCGCGTACTCGAAATAACGCCCGCTCTCTATCAGCCCAAGCCACTGCCAGCCCAAATCGGATTTGCTTTTAAGGCTGAACACAAAGGG
>Ga0194047_10001227_pt1 | contig 16023 bp, 14 predicted proteins | sample JunL225m_MetaG_2_FD_160070 | JGI IMG/M metagenome (GOLD analysis project Ga0194047, IMG submission 160070) | Anoxic zone freshwater microbial communities from boreal shield lake in IISD Experimental Lakes Area, Ontario, Canada - Jun2016-L221-5m | ecosystem: Environmental > Aquatic > Freshwater... | reverse complement strand
ATGTAGCTGAGAAAAAATCAATCCCAGTGCAACTTAGAGCACTAAGTAGAAGCACAGGAACAGATACAGATAGTTTTGCATATGCTAACGATGGTTGCCCTTCTGTTCTAATCTCTATTCCTTTACGTTATATGCATACCACGGTTGAAATGATCCATAAAAAAGACATCGAAGACACCATCAAACTGATGTATGAGACGCTTTTAACGCTTACTCCAAAGACTAATTTAAGCTACCTCTAATAAGATTTCAACAAGGAACTGACAGTATTTCAAGTACTGTTGGTTCCCTTTCGTTCTGCAGCCATTAATGCTTATTTTTGCCCTCGATGAATTGGACAGACAAAAAATTAATTAAGATAGCCGTACTGGATCTTTATGAAGGGTTTCCGAATCAGGGTATGCGCTGTATTCAGGAGATTGTAGAGAAATGGGCACATACAAATCAACTTACCTATTCTTATGATACGTATAATGTTCGCCAGGACTTAATAGTTCCAGATACTTCCTATGATATTTATATCTCGAGTGGAGGACCCGGATCTCCTTTAGAAAGCGAAGGCGAACCTTGGGATAATCTATATATGGATTGGTTGAAAAAAATTGAAAATTGGAATAACAATGTAACGCATCCTACCAAAAAACATGTGTTTTTTATCTGCCACAGTTTTCAACTGGCCTGCAGATATTATGGTGTTGGAGAAGTTTGCAAAAGAAAATCTACTTCTTTCGGCGTATTTCCTATTCACAGAATGCAGGAAGGAAAACATGAAGTTGTATTCGAAGGAATGAATGATCCTTTCTTTGCAGTTGATAGCAGAGATTATCAAGTGATTGCTCCCAACCATCAAAAACTTCATAAAATGGGAGCACAAATATTGGCCATCGAAAAACACCGCCCACATGTTCCATATGAAAGGGCCATTATGAGTATTCGGTTTTCTGAATATTTTATTGGCACACAATTTCACCCTGAAGCAGACGCCACTGGTATGAGTATGTATTTGCAAAGAGAAGATAAAAAAGCAAGTGTGATTGAAAACCATGGAGAAGCAAAATGGAAAAGCATGGTTGAACAATTACAGGATCCAGAGAAAATTATGTGGACCAATCAAAAAATACTACCCAACTTTTTGAATCTCGCAATAGGAGAATTAGTGGCAGATAAAGTTTAACTTAGTTTACATTAAATAGTAATACATGGTTCCCGCAATACGCAAAGCTTTTAATCAGCAATTCAATCAGGAAACCTATCTGGAATATTTAAAAGAATTAAACAGTAAACACCCTGGTGCACTGGAGTTTCGAGTTGCTGAAACACCCATATTCATAGATAAAGCTTTTAAACATAAAGTATTGGATGCTTGTGAAAGCATTGTGGATACCATCACCAATTTTAAATTCAAGGCTCAAAGTAAACAAGCTATACCTGAGAATGTTAAAGTGCCCAATGAAAACAGGCATTCCCATTTTATAGCTTTCGATTTTGGAATCTGTGAAAATGCTGATGGAGAATTAGAACCACAATTAATTGAAATGCAGGGTTTCCCTACCCTATTTGCTTATCAGATTTTACAAGATGAAGTAACACGTGCATACTTTCCGATACCGGAAAATTATTCCACCTACTTAAATGGTTTTGATCAGGATTCTTATATCGGTTTATTAAAAGAAATCATTCTTGGAAATCACAAACCTGAAAACGTAATTCTATTAGAGATCCTACCCCATCAACAAAAAACGAAAATCGATTTTTACTGTACTACAGATTATGTGGGCATTCCAATAGTTTGCTTAACAGAATTAATTCAGAAGGGAAAAGATTTGTTTTATTTAAAGGATGGTATTGAAATTCCAATTAAACGCATTTACAATCGAATCATTTTTGATGACTTGCAACAGCAATCTCCCGCCATTCAAGAAAAAGGAAAATTATTGTTAGAAGAACTGAATGTAGAATGGGTTCCTCATCCAAATTGGTTCTATAGGATTAGTAAATACACTTTGCCATTCATAGATCATCCCTATGTTCCGTACACTAAGTTTTTAAGCGATTTAAAAGAGCTTCCAAAAGATTTAGAAAACTATGTACTTAAACCTTTGTTTTCATTTGCCGGACAAGGAGTTGTGATTGATGTTACATTTGATGATATCGTAAATATTACGGACCCTCATAACTGGATCTTACAACGCAAAGTAAAATATGCCGATGTAATCATCACGCCTGATATACCAGCTAAAGCAGAAATCAGAATCTTTTATTTCTGGAAAGATGGAGAAGCAAGACCTATTGCAACCAATAACTTAGCAAGACTTAGTAAAGGAAAAATGATTGGTGTACGTTATAATAAAGACAAAGAATGGGTAGGTGGCAGTCTTTGCTATTTTGAAAAAGATTAAAGGATAAATAACATTCACTTATTTAAATGCATTTAAGAATACCCACTCATAGCTCAATAAAAAACTACTATTTGACATTCTATTCATATTCCCTGCTACTTGAAATCTGTAACCAAGATTTAGTTTTGAAGAACTGTTAAAGATTAATTGTAAAGCCGGAGCCAAATCTATAAAATGTAATTTTCTATCCAGTGAATTTTGAGCTAAAACTTCCAGGTAAATATTGAAATTTGTTTGATCATAACTAGTATAGGTTTTAGGAGCTACTAAATACCCAGCCGATAAACTATAATTAATTGCCTGATAAGGATATACAGGATAATAATTAGGATCACGCCTACTTTCCTGAAGACTTTCAATAACACTTATGGTAGAAGAAATGGCAAGTTTATGTAAAAGTTGAGTGGCAATGAACCCAAACTGAACACCAGACTGATCGCCGTCTAAACTCAACTCTTCGTATTTAGGTTTATTATTTGAATGCGCTAATTCAGTAAAAGAAGCAAGCCTAAAATGACTAAACATTCCATCTTTTGTATACATTCTAAATTTAGAATATAATCTTACGCTTTCCCATCTATGTCCTTCGGTATACATATCCGAAAGTGTAGCTGCCGCATGAATCATTAGGTTTTTATTAATTCCAATCATCATTTCAGATGTGTATCTGCTTTCCAATTTATTCGTTCTGCTATTGGAAAGAACTTTTACATACTGCTTAGGGCTAAGTGCATGGGAGGGCATATTACTTGCTGGCTCAGAAAAAACATACAGTTCCTGAGCACTTCCATAAATTGAAATAAAAAAACAAAAAGAAAAAAGAAATTGTTTCAATTGAAATGTTTTGTAACCGGAAATAATTAGATAATTGTTACATGATACTCCCTGGATACTTTGTCGGATTTTAAACCTGACTGCAGGCAATTCAACTGGTTGCTTTGAGTATATTTTTTGAACTCTTTTTGGGTTAAAAAAGATTTATCTATTAATGTAATTTGAGTGTCCCCATTAATCAAGTGCTTTTGAGGGATTAAAAAATGAAATGATTTATTATTCAGTTGCACTTGCGACCCGTTCTCTATTGCTATAGATGAGAAATTACAGATCAGCGAAAGATTTGAAATAGAAAAACCAGCTGCCATCACAGCTTTACTTAAATCATCGGGATTCACATCCACCCCCTTTTTAAAATTGATGGAATAAGTTGAGCTCTGAATATTAACATCTATTTTATCAACTGAAGGTATCTGCATTAAAGCTTTATAAACAGCTCTAGAACACATTGCACAGGTTAAACCACTCGCCTGCAGTTTGGCAGATTTTATTTGTGCAGTACAAAATAAAATATTTAAAAGCAAAAAAAGAGAAAGGATAATTTTCATTATAATTTAGTTGAAATAAGCCCTGACAAAAAATTAAATTCAATTAAAACTATAAAAGAATCTCTTTCAATTCTTTCAAAAAAATGATTAAAAAAATATTTATTTTTCTTTGTCATATTTTTAAAAACGATATGTACTATTTCGTCAAACTGTTTAATCTTTATTAATTTTTTATCGATTATCTTAAACAATCATTCAAAAAAAAAACTAATACAAACTAGTTGGTAGAAAACACCTGCCATTCCTGTAACATTTTTGGGCTCTAAACCCACATTTATGCTCAAAATTTTACGTTTAACAATCTTATCATTTCTAATAAATTTTTTGTTTCTTCCATTTTCAAGTGATGCTCAAGTTTTATTAGATCCCTTAACACAAACAAAATATGTCAATGCACTTCCTATCCCAAGTGTTATTGACAAACGCAAAACAGGATCTCTAACTATTCAAGCAAAACAATTTAAACAATGGTTAGGAATTACCGACCCATTAGGAGTTCACTTGCAAACAACTTTGTTTGGCTATAATGGCACTTATCCTGGACCAACAATCCTTGCCAGGAAGTTTGAACCATTAACTGTAACATGGGATAATAAATTGGTTGATGCCACAGGTAAAGCCTTACCGCATCTACTACCTGTAGACAATACCATTCACTGGGCTTTTGGACCTAATGCAACCATTCAAAGTGGTGGTGGTGTTCCTTTAGTTACCCATTTACATGGAGGCCATACGGAAGACATCAGTGATGGTTATCCTACTGCTTGGTATACACCCAATTATCTTAATAAAGGAGCTGATTTTAAGAAAAAAGCATATTACTATGCAAATACACAAGAAGCTGCAACTATCTGGTACCATGATCATACTTTAGGGCTTACAAGAGCTAATGTAATGGCAGGCTTAGCAGGTATGTATTTAATTACAGATGAAAATCAGGAAGAATTATTAGCAGATAACAGATTGCCTGCAGCACCACATGATATTCCACTTTTTTTACAAGACAGACAGTTCTTATCTACTGGAGAAATTTATTATCCTTCAGATCCGACTAATTTTTATGGCAGCGATCCAGAAGCTGGAGTTGCAGGAGGAAAATTAGCAATACCTAGTACAAGTATTATACCTGAATTTTTTGGAGATTTTATGTTGGTGAATGGAATGACTTGGCCAGTTTTAAATGTGGAACCACGTAAATATCGTTTTCGTGTTTTGAATGGTTCGGATTCTCGTATGTATAATATGAAGATCATTAAAACAGCAGATGTAACAATAGATAAAATCATGAATCCGTTTATGGCATTCGATCCAAGCCTTCAAGGTTTACAAATGTTGCAAATTGCTTCTGATGATGGATTTCTTTCTATTCCCGCTCCCCTAGATTCGTTATTTATTGCTCCAGGAGAAAGAAAAGAAATTATTGTAGATTTTACAGGACTTGCAGGTCAGGAATTTGTATTAGTCAATAATGCAAATGGACCTTATCCTGCTGGAGATATGGTTGATATTAATACTTCAGCACAAATAATGAAATTTAAAGTATCTAAACCTTTAGATACAAAATATCCTATTGTAAATATTCCTGCAAAATTACGTCCGGATATTTTACCATTAACACCCACTACTACAACTGCCAGACAAGTTATCTTGAAAGAAGTAAGAGATGAATATGGTAGATTAAGACCAAGCTTAGGTACCGTAAATGGTGGCGCTATGATGTGGATGGATCCTACCACAGAAAAGATCAATTTAAATGATACAGAAGAGTGGGAAATTTATAATGAAACTTCTGATGCTCATCCAATTCATTTACATTCTATTAGTATGCAATTGGTAAACCGCCAATTTTATACAGCAGACCAATTTAGTATGCCTTTAATGAGAATGAATAATCAATCTGCATTACCAGGAAATATGAAACATGCACCAGGAGTGTCTATGTCAATGATGTCAATCGCAAACACAAACACTACAAATGTGTTACTACCAACAACATCAACTGGTATGCCAATGAATGAAGGTGTTCTAACTAATATACAAATGCAAGGCATGGCAATGATGCCAACTCCTGATGAATTAGGTTGGAAAGATACATGGGTGATTTACCCTGGACAAGTGATGCGTGTTAGAGCAAAGTTTGATTTGCCAGGAAATTATGTTTGGCATTGTCATATCCTTTCGCATGAAGATCATGATATGATGAGACCGATGACTATTGTACCTAACAATCTTCCAATCCCTCCAGATTCGACTGCGAATTTTATTAAAAAGATCCAGTTGCAAATTATGCCTAACCCATTCACTACTAAAGCTACCATACAATTTAAAATGAAAGAAACTTTACCCGTTTCAATTGTATTATATAACAATCTAGGTAAGCAAATAAAAGCGATTTTTAGTGGCACTCTAAAACCAGGTTCACAATACTTCTATGTAAATGCTTCAGATGTGAAAATTACTGGAACCTATACAGTTCAAGTAGTTGTAGGAAAAGAAAGGGCTTCGGTCAATTTACTGTACGTAAAATAACAACATCTTACTATACCAATTAAAAAGCAGTCCCAAAAACCGGGACTGCTTTTTTTATAATTTCATTAGATGTTAGTTCACAAAATTCCACCAAACACCGAAACGTATCCATAAACCGGGATAAGGATATTGCGCAGTAGCAAAGTTTCTTTGATCAAATTTGAAGCCATTTTGTACATCCAGTGTATTTAAATTTTCAAGTCGTAAAAAACTTTTGAAGCTTTTTATTCTGAAATTTAAGAAAGCACTGATGTCAGGACGATTGCTGACAGAATAATTATTCTGATACATAAACTGACCCAGAAAAGGAGAATATCCATCTGCTTTATACGGTGTTTGATAACGTACTTCAAACCCGGTGGATATAAAAAGATTATCAAAGAAATTTCCCTCAAAAGCAATCCTATTACGAGTATAAAAAAATGGAATATTTACAGGAGGATCGCCAGTTGTTTGTTGCACATGAAGATCAGTATACCAATTCCAATGTCGTGACAATTTGAATTTCTTCTCAGCACTTATATGCAATACGTTAAATAAAGTGGCATCTTGTTTAGCGGTGAGGAAACTATCATAATAAATATAGTTACTCACTGCAAAATATTCTGCATTTAATTTCCATCCTATTTTTGCATTATCATATTGCAAAAACAAACGCAAAATATTTTCCTTATTATAATTTCCTTTATTTAAAACAGGAAAGCTGCTCAAAGGATTTAAAATAAATACAGGTGATTTATTTACATTTTGGAACCCGATTTTTAAGGACCCGATTTTTGATCCTAACAAACGTTTCATACTAATGATTGCTGAATAATCACCCGCATTCAAACCGTTTAAATAAAACTGACCAGCAGCTTCGATGTCCCACTTTTGATTCTTAGTTCTATTTCTGTATTCTGCTAATCCGTAAATATTGTAGAAATTATGTTTCCCGGTGAGCGTATCAAATACGCCAATCAGATTTTGCATGGCAATCCCCGCTTTGAAAAACTGACTTTGATTATTTTTTTCAGGAAATGAAATCAAACTGAACTCATTATTGATCTCTGTCCATTTATCCTTATTAGTAATAGTATCACCTGCTGGATTATAATGTATTTTATAATTAAAATACTGACTGTATAATGAAGAATCAGCAGCGTTATCTGAAAAAGAATAACTGCTCGTTGCAAATTTAAATGTATGTTCTATGCGAAATCTAGGATAAAAGAAATGGTAGACCATTGAATCGGTAACAGTAGAATCCTTTTGTCCTAAATCGTAATGATGTTTGTATAAAAAACTGGAATTGCTATAAGTGTTTCCTGTATTAACTGTTGTATTAAAAGGGTTTCTGCTTGCAGCACCTGCTCTACCCAACCTTGTTTCTAAACTATACGGATCATTTAAGGAAGTAGACAAACTATCTAATTGTTTTGCATCCCTTAAACCTCCATTTTCAGAAGCTGCTGTTTTATTGGAAATGAAAATGAAAAATGATTCGTAATGTTTGTTTTTACTGATATAGTGGGTTGTAATTCGAAAATTATTATGGCTATTATTTTGAGTCTTTAAAAATCCGGGTGTGCTGCTAAAAATGTATTCGAAAGAATAGTTGAAATTTCCTTTTCTATTCTGAGTAAGCAAAATGCTTACTAATTGTTCTGCCTTACTACCTAAGAGGTATGCTAATTCAGAATAGGGTTTGCTAGTTTGATAAAACTTTGTATTCTCTGCTGTAAAATTATAAGTATCGAATTGATGAAAACCAGGATCCCATCCTGCTTTCATTACTGGATTAAAAAAATAGGATTGAGCAGGTGCACCATATGTTCCGAGGGTATGGTAAGTTGGTCCCATGGGTAATCTGCTATAATAATCTGCAATAGAAGAATCGATTTTCCTCGACCTGGTTGAATCATAATAACGATAGTAAATCGTTAGTGAATCCGCAAAAGGATCGCGATGTTGTAATGAATCACTTTTTTTGTTACTGCTTTTATTGGCAGCGCTATTCCCGAAACTATTAGATCCAAAACTTCTTGGCATTTGCGCAGAAACAGGCATCGTAAAAAGAACCATCAGTATGGCCAATACACAAAACTGGTATAATACCTTTAAATCCATTCTTTGTTTATCGTATTCGATTAGTATTAAAGACTTTCTAATAAACCACTAAATAATAGTGTCAACTTTGGCTCAGCATCTTTTGCAGCTTGCAACACTTCTTCATGCGTAATCGTATTTTCCTCTTCACGTATTCCGATGTCTGTAATCACACTGATTGCAAATACGTCCATGCCGCTATGTTTTGCTACAATAGTTTCTTGAACAGTGCTCATTCCAACTGCATCACCACCTAAACTGTGAATTAATCTATACTCAGCGCGTGTTTCAAAAGTGGGGCCTGTTACACCACAATAAACGCCATGCTTTAAAGTAATATTATTGGCAGCAGCAATTGCATTCGCTTTTTGAATTAATGCCTTACTATAAGGTTCACTCATATCAGGAAATCTTGTTCCCAGGGCTTCTTCATTGGGTCCGATTAAAGGGTTTGTCTGGAACAAACTGATATGATCATTGATAATCATCAAATCGCCTACTTCCATATTATCTTGAACACCGCCAGCAGCATTGGATAATAGAAGTGTGGTAACACCCAACAATCGCATTACACGAATGGGATAAGTAACTTGCTGAGAAGTATAGCCTTCGTAAAAATGAAAGCGCCCTCCCATTACCAACACATCTTTCCCTTTTAATTTCCCGAAAATCAATCGGCCCTTATGTCCTTTTACAGTACTAACTGGAAAATGAGGGATTTCATGATAAGGGATTTCAAATTCTATGGCAATATCATTCGCTAAATTTCCTAACCCACTTCCAAGAATGATTCCCACTTTTATTTCTTTATTGATACGATTTCGAATGAACGAAACGGTTTCTTGCAATTCTTGCATTAATGCTGACATATACAATTCTAATTAATCGGGCAAATATAGAAATTCTGTGTGGCTTAGATAGAAGATTTAGCAAAACCGAAGGATTTAAGCATGTTCCATCTTTATAAAAAAAGAAAAAAAAAGGCCATCCTTTGAAGAATGGCCTTATAGTAAAGAAAGTGTTAGTATTAACTAATACGTTTAACGTTAACGGCGTTTAAACCTTTACGTCCTTCTTGTACATCAAACTCAACTTTGTCGTTAGCCTCGATCTGATCGATTAAACCGTTTGCATGTACGAAAGTTTCTTTGTTAGAATTGTCGTGCTTAATAAAGCCGAATCCTTTTTCTTCGTTAAAGAACTTTACAGTTCCTTGAATTTTTGTGTCCATTGTAAAATTTGTAAAATAAATAATGAAATGCAAAAGTAGCCATTTAATGGCTTCCCTCCTAATAAATATAGATATAAGCCGAAAATATGCTAGTATTCAGTGGGTTAGCGACATTTTTAACATTTATTTTCAGCTGCTTTAAAACAATAATCTCATGTAAATGTCTTCAGGGAAAATGTAGATTGATGTATCTTCATCCTCTATGTTTGGATTTAGTTATTTAGATATTTCCGGGAGCCTTGGCCTTTGTGCTACAGGTTTATTGTGTTTCAATTTTTTATTGGGCATACTATTAAGTACGGGATTCAAAGCACAACCCTATTGGAAAAAGCTGCCAGAAAAAATCAGAAATCTACCGATTGAAAGGATTCATAATTGGACAGCCTATTTGGCATTGTTCTTTGCTTTCTTACATCCATTCATTCTATTTATGGATAAAGAATCAGGATTTGAATGGAAGCATATTATTGCCCCTCTTTCTGCCCCCAAGCAACCAAACATTGTTTTATTGGGTGTCATTTCTTTTTTTGCACTAATTGTAGTAATCATTAGTTCTCAAAAAATAATAAAGAAAAAGTTAGGTTTTAGAACCTGGAAAAATATTCACTTAATATCCTATGGTACGGCTTTATTATTTTTAATACATGGGTTATTGATGGATCCCCTTTTAAAAGATAGGCCCACGGATTTTATTGATGCGGAGAAGTTTTTTTCAGAAATCTGTATCCTTCTTATTATAGCAGCAGGATATTATAGAATTCGTTATTACAAAAAAAAGCAAATTAAACTTATAAAAAACTAGTGCCTCATGAAAAAATACATTCTTTTCATCGCATTCATTTGCAGTTTCTCTCTGCTTAAATCACAAACACCAGAGCAAAATTTGCAGCAATTGGGAATCGTTTTACCGAAGCCAAGTGCTCCATTATATAGTTATGTAAGCTTTACAAGAACTGGCAATTTGATTTATCTTTCTGGGCAAGGGCCAAAAAAAGCGGATGGTAGTTTCATTACTGGCAAACTTGGAAAAGACCTAAGTATTGAAGAAGGTACTGAGGCCGCAAAACTAACTGGGATCAATTTAATAGCCACGCTTCAATCAGCTATTGGTGATTTGAGTAAAGTAAAGAGAATTGTAAAAGTATTTGGGATGGTGAATTGCGCCGAAAATTTTTATGATCAACCAAAAGTGATTAATGGATTTTCAGATCTTATGGTTGCCGTATTTGGTGAAAAGGGTAAACATGCACGTTCAGCAGTGGGCATGATTGCCCTACCGATGAATATTGCTGTAGAAGTTGAAATGATTGTTGAAGTGTCAGATCAATAACTATTCATTTACTGGAATAATCACATGTTCCTTTTCGCTTTTTAAAGCACGATAAGCCAGAATCGCACTGATCAACATTAATACAGACCCAATTAAAAACGAAACTCCAGGAAAATAAAATGGTTTATTGGGCCCCGTAAAATAAGCAAATGAAGTTGTCATTAATGGTGGTCCAATAATTGAAGTAACACTCATTAAACTTGTTAGAGCACCTTGTAATTCGCCCTGTTCATTTGGAGGAACATGTCCTGAGATAATAGATTGTAATGCAGGACCAGCTATTCCGCCTAGACAATATGGAATAAGGAAAACAAACATCATCCAGGATTCGGTAGCAAATGCAAATAATAACAATCCTAATGCATATAACCCCAATCCAACATACACACTTTTTTCATTTCCCAATTTAGGATTGATAAATCTGATTAATCCACCTTGAACTACCCCAACCAATAAACCAACAAGCCCTAGAGATATTCCAATCATTTTAGGAGTCCAATGAAATTTTTCAATATTTGCAAAACTCCAGTTGCTTTGTACCGCATGTGCAGCGATGTATACCAATACTAAAGACACAATCAATCCGCTAACTGCTGGATATTTTTTGAGCTGTGCTAATGATCCAAATGGATTGGCTCTTCTTAATTCAAAAGGTCTTCTATGTTCTTTATCTAAAGATTCTGGTAAAACAAAATAGCCGTATAACCAGTTTGTTAGTGCCAAGCCTGCGGCTACAAAGAATGGGATTCTTGCACCATATTCACCAAGTAATCCTCCTATCATGGGCCCTAAAATAAAACCAACACCGAAAGCGGCACCGATCATTCCAAAATTCTGCGCTCTATTTTCAGGTGTACTAATATCCGCAATATAAGCTGAGGCAGTAGTGAAACTAGCGCCCGTAATTCCTGCAATAATTCTACCAACAAAAAGCCACCAGATACTGGGCGCAAATGATAGAAATAAATAGTCAATACCAAATCCGAATAATGAGAAAAGTAAAACTGGTCTGCGGCCATATTTATCACTCAAGTTGCCTAGAATGGGTGCAAAAATAAATTGCATAAAAGCATATGCAAATGTGAGCCATCCTCCATATTCTGAAGCAACACTTATATCGTTAGTCCCTAATAACTGTTGAATCAGTTTAGGCATTACAGGAATAATCACACCAAATCCTGTCACATCAATTAATAAAGTGACAAAAATAAAACCTATTGCGGCTTTCCGATTCTGCGCCATGTATCTATTTTATATTTTTTGTAAAGAGTCAAAGTTGCAGTAAAAAAATGAATATCCTAAATAGATACAAAAGAAGGTAGGCTTAAATTCAGATTAAAGAAAATTGTTTTATCCGATAATATCTTCTCTAGTGGTATTAGGCAACTCCATTACAAGATCCGCTCCATAAACCGCCGCCGGAGTTTGATATCCAATCTTAAATTGATTGTTTAATACTTTTTGCACTATCAATAAACTACTGATGGCTGTTAAAGTATACCCTTCAGGGCAAACCATTCTGGCAGCAACTGTTTGTCCTTTTGCATTACTAACCTCACCCCAGATCAAGCTCATTGCTTTCTCGCGCATTTCATCAGAGGGGCCAGCAGGCTTCTGTTTAATTTTCTTTTTAACATAGTCCTTCGCAAATGATGTTCTTAAGATCCAGTTGTATAATTTTTGCCATTTCAAATACTTAAAAGTTTTGGGTGAAGCAGCAGTGTAGGTTTCAATATTGGGAATCCCCGTTGTAAAATAAGCAGTTGAAACGTCGCCCCAAGGAATCGTCATCACAAACATCTTTTTCACCCCAAAGTCGAGCCACATCCCTTTTTTCCCTAATGGCTGGCGGGTAATTTTGCCATCGATTCTTGCTGCACCGCCCTCCCCTAATCCCTCGGCCATAGTCATCGCAGTACCATGCGAATACATTCCACCAATTGATGCAAATGCTAATTTTAAATGATCGGCATCTGGTAATTTATCCTTTAGATATTTAGCCATGCAATCTGTTGGCACAACATCAAATCCAACGCCTGACATGATCATCAATCCTGCTGCTTTGGCTTTTTCATCATACCTTTTTGCCTGTTCAAAAACACTGATCTCACCTGTAATATCGAGGTAATGTGTATTTGTGTTTAAGCAGGCCTCAATCATCAAACGGGAGGTAAATTGGAATGGACCAGCAGCATGCAAAACAAGCGGCACTTCCAGTAATGCGTTTTCAAGGTTCACCGTATCCTTTAAACTAAAGACGCGATAATCCAGATCTAATTCTTTTGCTAAAGCCTCAATTGGTTTTTTCTTTCTGCCAGCTAAAACTGGCACTAAACCGTAAGAAGCCGCTAATCCAGCAATGAGCCTTCCAGTATAACCATTGGCCCCGTATAGTAAGAATTTATTGTTTTCCATATTGAAATGTACTAACAATGCTTCGCATATAAAAGTTCGGGCACAAAAAAAGGGGGAAGTTTGTGGCTTCCCCCTTTATAGAACTTATTGGAATTGTTATTTTCTAAGTTTTATCTCCCCAATTGAAGTTTCTTTCGGAGCTGCAATAATTACATTTTTTATAGTTGAATCTAAATATGGAGCAGTAGCATTAATGAATACACTATAAGTACCATCTTTTAAACCGCGCACTGCGAAATATCCTTCTGGAGTAGGCAATGCATAAGAAGTATCCGTAGCATTATAAATAGTAAGTACTGACTTCGCATCTTTTTGTGGAGTGATTTTACCTACTAGACTAGCTGAAGCTCTTTTAGTAAAGAAGTGGAAAACTGGGCGTAAGAAGAATTGGCCATTTCTTTCCTGAACAATTGAACGAGCTACGTCAAAATCAAGCCATAAACGGTTTCTTCCAGGAAGGTATTCTTCATACTCATGACCCATTGTTTTTATTAAAACATAATTTGGAGCATTTGGAGGTAAACTTACTGGATAAGTAACACTGTCTTTCACTAATGAATTGTTAGTGCCGATTTCAATTTTAATTAAACGGATAGATCCTTTACTAATGCTAGCATTTGCTAATAGTGTATCCGCTCCATTACGTAATTGTAATAAATCATAAATTCCTGCCTTGATACCTAAATCGTGCCATACAAAATTGGAATCACTTCTGTGATCATCAGAACCTCTTCTGTCCCAATCACAACTGTCATGGCGACGGGTATCTGCTGAAGTATCGACTAATACTTTAATAGATTTGATATCTATTAATACTTTGTCGAAAAGCCCTGGTCCATCAGTAAGATAAAGAGCTAATTGTTGTTGTCCAGCAGGCTGAACTGCAGATGTACTTCTATTACAAGAGGTAGCAAAAATTGCAAATACAAATGCCATCATAGCGGCAAAAGAGAGGATGTTTCTAGTTTTCATGTTCATAATTGGTTTAGCGTATAAGTGGGGCATTTATTTTAATTTTAATTGTCAATACTTCTAAGATGCAATCTTTGTACCAAACGTTTACTAAAGCATTGTTAAAGCGTTTATTTCGTTTTTTATCACATTTTCATCCATTTAGTAGAGTCTGGCAAAAGGAATAACGCAGCCTGACTTTCCACAATTAAATTCAACTAACTTCATTTAACAATTCATTAATTAATAAACATTTCAACGAATTATCCTTTATGAAAAAGTCCCTCCCCATTTTATTGTTTATCTTTTTGGCATCCATTGCATGGGCATCAAATAATAAGCCTAAACAGATTTATTATCAGATTATCGTATATCATTTAAAAGATGATGCACAAATCCAATCCACTGATTTGTATCTCAAAAACGCTTATGTTCCTTTACTACATAAAAATGGAATTGAAAAAATTGGTGTTTTCAAACCCATCACAAATGATACAAGTGCCGACAAACGTATTTATGTGCTAATACCCATGAAATCAATTGACCAAGTGGAGAAATTAGATGAAGCCATCTGGAAAGATGCAGAACATGAAATAAAAGGGGCAGCTTATTTGAATACCCCTTATACTCAAATTGCATTTCTAAGAAAAGAAACCATGCTGGTTAAAGCATTTGAAGGTATGCCAGGCTATGCAGTACCCAATTTAACTGGAACTGTTGCAGAAAAAATTTATGAATTCAGATCGTACGAAGGACCAACAGAAAAATTGTATAGAAGTAAAGTAGACATGTTTAATGCCGGTCAGGAAATTCAATTATTTGAACGTCTACAATTTAACGCTTTGTTTTATGGCTCAGTATTAGTGGGTGCGAAGATGCCTAATCTGGTATACATGACCAGCTTTAATAACATTGCAGAGCGTGATGCTAAATGGAAATCATTTTCTGCAGATCCTGTGTGGAAAGATATTTCAACAAGACCAAAGTACCTTAATACTGTTTCACATGCAGATATTATACTTACGCATGCAACCGAGTATTCTGATTTCTAAATTACTTGTCTAACATTTTAAATAATTGAAGCATTTCTTCTTCGGAGAGATGCTTCTTGTTTTTTGGCTGGAATCCTACAGTAAGTTCATCCCAATTATCTGGTAACTTATTTTGAATGTCTTTAAGCGTATTTTTAATTACCGATATCTGGCTGTTTAACTTATTAAAGTAATACCAATCAGCTTCATCAGTATACACTAATTTGAATGGTTGATTGTATTGGTATCTTTCCTCTTTCTTCTTATAAAGGAATTTCAATAAATCTATTTTTTTTCCTTCATTTATTACCTGATAGAAACTTGAATTTGATTGCTTATCAATTGCAGGATAATTATTTTTAAAATAAACAGACTGCGATTTCCCATTCAAGTCGTACGTAATTGTAAAGGATAATACATTATCTCCAAAAGCGAATACAGTGCCTTCTTTCTTAAAAGATAGCTGTTGGGTTACAATATTAAATTGCAACTCAGCATTATCAAAGGATTTATTCCTGGTCATCTTAACATTACCAATCCCCCAATTTTGATTGAGCACTTCAATTCCTTCCACATTAGTATTAGGATTTTTAGCAAAGGGCTTGCCTGAAGCATCATATGATTCATCGAATGCTTTATTAACAGACCCAAGCGTTTGTGCCTTCAA
>Ga0194047_10001225_pt1 | contig 16030 bp, 18 predicted proteins | sample JunL225m_MetaG_2_FD_160070 | JGI IMG/M metagenome (GOLD analysis project Ga0194047, IMG submission 160070) | Anoxic zone freshwater microbial communities from boreal shield lake in IISD Experimental Lakes Area, Ontario, Canada - Jun2016-L221-5m | ecosystem: Environmental > Aquatic > Freshwater... | reverse complement strand
CTGCAATTGATCTCAAGACTTTTGATGCTTATGCAGAAAAAGCGGCTCAAAAAGAACCACAACCTGAAATCAATTTACGAGCAGACAAATCCGTTAAATATGAATATGTCGCGCAAGTACTTGCTGCTTCTCGTCGTGCGGGCTTAACAAAGCTCGGGTTTGTTACTGAACCCAATTAATCCGTAGTTATTTATTATCTTTTATGGGAGCGCACTGCTCCTCATAAGATTTAGTTCCCTCACCTAAGCTTGAGGCAAGAATCCCGCCCACTACCGTATCTACCCTTCGAAGCCTACCGCTTGCTCTATCAATGGAGACTATCGAAGTAACGGAGCCTGGTGGATAAGAAATGTCTTCTAATACTTCTGCCTCAAATCGGGTGTCGCTTAAATACGAAACCTGCTCTTTAGTAATCAGGACGTTTTTAATGGTCTGATGACCATCGCCGCCGACTCGATCTAAGTCACGCCCATCCAAGTACACCTTTCCTTTTTGGGTAGGAAGACTGCCAGTAGCTGATTTAATCTGCAACTCATAAGTCTCCGTAAAATCCCGTTCCACTCTGGTGCACTGAAATGTAAGGCTTTGGGCAAACACTGGGAAGGCAAATAGCAGGTGCATTAAAAGCATGCTGCTCAAACCAAATATATGGGTAGGGAGTTTCATATTTACCAAACTACTACATGGCTAAAAATGTCATTATCTCAATGTATTAGGGAGATGGGCATGAATTTGGACTTCACTCATAAAGGATAATTTACCTATAAACTCTCTTAGTTGCATCCTATAAAACCAAAAGATTTCGAGACAATTTAAATGATTCTATTTAAGCGGCAAGGTGCTCGCCTGCTTGCACTGGGACTTCTGATGAGTATCAGCACCTTATGCGCTGCCCAAGATGCCGCAGCAACTTATCCGAATAGACCGATCAAGATTATTAGTCCATTTGCTCCTGGGGGCGCCACTGACATCCTAGCCCGTCTTCTTGCTCAAAAACTGGGTGAAGCCTGGAAACAAACCGTTGTGGTTGACAACAAGTCTGGTGGCGGCGGTGTAATTGCAGCTGGAGAGGTTGCAAGATCTGATAAAGATGGCTATACCCTGCTACTGGGATCCGTCGGTCCCGTAGAAGTCTTACCAAGTGTCATGAAAAAGGTAGGCTACGATTCAGAAAAAGATTTTGCTGGAGTTGATGTCCTAGTCAACGTTGAAAATGTAGTCGTAGTCAATAATCAGCTTCCTATCAAGAATATCCAGGAGCTCATTGCCTATGCCAAAGCCAATCCCGGAAAACTACACTCGGGATCATCAGGCATTGCTACCACTGGCCACCTCTCCTTAGAGGTCTTTAACCAATTAACAGGGGTTGATATTACGCATATCCCTTATCGTGGAGGCGCACCTGTAACAACTGCGCTGCTAGCAGGCGATATTCAGATGAGTTTTTCGACAGTTCCCGCAGCTATTCAATACATTAAATCAGGAAAACTCCGCGCAATTGCCGTAACAGGCGATAAACCTCTCGAAACACTTCCCGGAATTAAGCCAATCAAAGATCAGGGTGTTCCAGGCTTTAAAGTCAGTTCTTGGTACGGAATTCTTGCGCCTAGTGGCACACCCCCTGCAGTAATCAATAAGATTAATCTAGAGCTCGGAAAAATTATTGCCATGCCGGATGTCAAGGCCAAGCTTCTTGAACAAGGCTGGACCACTGTACATACCACTCCAGCACTAATGAATAAACAAATTCAGTCCGAGATTGCTGATTGGAAAGTAGTGATTAATAAAGCCGGCATTACTCTAGACTAATAAGAAGATAAGACCAAAATACCTATGAATATAGATCTGAATTCTATCGATAAAAAAGAACGTTACAAGCTGCTACTGAGTAGCATTCTCCCTCGTCCAATCGCTTTAGTTACCACCCAAGATGAAGAGGGCAGAATCAATGCAGCGCCATTTAGCTTTTTCAATATTATGGCGAGCACTCCAGCCATTGTTGTGTTGGGAATAGACTCAAAAAGTCCAGGCATTCCAAAAGATACTGTGCGTAATATGCAGCTCACCAAAGAATTTGTAGTCAATATGGTCTCTGAAGATATTGTGGAAAAAATGAGTCTATGTGCAAGCGCACTTCCGGCTGGTGAAGATGAGTTGCAATATTCTGGTCTTACTGCTGCGCCATCGATGCAAGTAAAGCCCCCAAGAATTGCAGAATCTCCCATTAATATGGAATGCCAGATCGTTGAAATTATGGATATTGGACACGATAGAAATATGGTGATTGGCAACGTGATTCACTACCATATTGATGATCAATTTTATGATGCGGAAAATGGCTACGTTTTAGTGGAAAAGCTAGGGCTTGTCGCAAGAATGCATGGAAAATCATTTTACTTACGTAGCAGCGATATCTTTGAAGTTAAAAGGCCGGCCGGCTCTTCATCCATTCGCTAAATATTTCCACTGCTGTCGATTGGTGCCCGAGGCCGGAATCGAACCGGCACGACTTTTTTGAGTCGGCAGATTTTAAATCTGCTGTGTCTACCGATTTCACCACTCGGGCTCGCACTAGCAGTAACTGCCGCGCTATATAAATCAAGACAATTTTAATTTTAGCATGCATGACCAAGCACACTCTGGAAGCCCCAAGCCCTTTAGGCTAAGGCTTGCTTTAAGCAAAACCACTAAACTATTCCCATGAAAATCCATGGCAAAACTTCACTCCGCAGGCGCTTAAGACCAGTTATCTGGCTAATCGCTGCACTGCTGATAGTTATCGTGACTGCCATCCTCGCCTATCTTTTTTCAGCTCAGACTACTATCTCTGGAAAACGGAATATTAAAAACTTGGGCGACTCCGTTGTGATCTCATTTGATGCCAGCGATATCCCTCATATCAAAGCTAGCTCTTCAGCCGATGCCCTCTTTGCACTTGGCTACTTACATGCCACTGAGCGTTCATGGCAAATGGAAATGAACCGTCGTATCGGGAGTGGACGTCTTTCTGAAATTCTGGGTAAAGATACTGTTTCTATTGATCGCTTTATTCGTACCTTGGGAATCAAGCGTGCGGCAGAGCGTCAATATGATCACTACCCCGCAGCCTCTAAACACTTACTTCAGTCTTATGCTGATGGCGTTAATGCTGGCAATGCAAGTCTAGGGTGGGCTTTGCCAATTGAGTATTTTTTAACTGGCTCAAAACCTGGGCATTGGTCACCGACAGATAGCGTTGCATGGATGCTGATGATGGCCTATGACCTCGGTGGTAATTGGCAAAAAGAATTACAACGTCTTGAATTGGCGCAATTTTTAAGTACCAAGCAAGTTTGGGAGGTAGTGCCCCCACATAATCAAGATGACATTCTTAGCAATCTTGATTTTTCAAAAATGTACCGAGACTTAAACGTTTTCAATCCTACTTCTGGCCCTGCCAAGGAAAAATCCAAGAAACTTCCAGCCACCGAACTGGCTCTATTTGACTTGCCTGGCGGCAAAGATGGTGTTGGCTCGAATAACTGGGCACTGGGTGGAAAACTCACTTCTAGTGGAAAGCCTTTATTAGCGAATGATCCCCATCTTGGCTTATCAGCACCTGCTATATGGTACTTCGCTCACTTAGATATCCCCGGCATGAATGTTATTGGCGCAACTCTCCCAGGAATTCCTGGGGTTGTCCTGGGGAGAACCGATAAATTTGCATGGAGTTTCACTAATACAGGACCTGATGTTCAAGACTTATACATCGAACAAATTGACCCCAAGAACCCGGGAATGTACAGGGGTCCAGATGGAGTTTTGCCCTTTAAGGTTCGCCAAGAAATCATCGACATCAAAGGTTCGTCACCCTTAAGCTTCATAGTGAAAGAGACAAGGCATGGACCCGTTATCTCTGATGCTTATGCAAGGGCTAAGCGCACTATCAATACCGAAAAATATGCCTTAGCGTTGCGATGGACTGCTTTAGATACTGAAAATCAATCAGTTGCTGGATTGCTAGAGCTTAATCAAGCAAGCAGTATGGATGCTTTTAAACAGTCCTTACGAAAAAACTATGCCCCTATGCAAAACGTTGTGATGGCTGATGTTGATGGAAACATTGCATATCAAGCAGCGGGGGTTGCTCCTAAAAGAACTTTACATCAAGGCCTTTATGGCGTTGCCCCAGCACTTGGTTGGGAAAAGCAATATGACTGGACTAGCTATGTGCCATTTGACCATTTACCTGCTAGTAATAACCCCGAACAAGGCTGGCTAGCAACCGCTAACCAAAAAATCATCGCTGCAAACGATCCAAACCCTCTCACGGGTGACTGGGACTTACCAACACGCTATGACCGTATTGTTGATCTCATTAAATCTAAAACTAGCCATAACTTTGATTCCATGAAAGCGATGCAAGCCGATACGCTCTCATTAGGTGCTACCCCGCTATTGGCTTTATTTAAATCAAGTACGCCTACTCATCCTCTCGGGGCTCAAGCTCTTGAGATTAGCAAAAGCTTTGATGGAGACATGAAAGCAGATAGCGCTGCTGCACTAATATTTAATGCTTGGGCTGACCAACTTACCCGTAATCTCTTTTCAAGATTAAGTTACCTGTTTACCGAAAACTATGGGGCACGTCACTTTCGACTGCCCTTGATAGTGCAATTACAAAACCCAAATAGCCCTTGGTGTGACGATCCAAAAACGCCAGCAGTCGAATCCTGTATGGAGTCATCTAATCATGCTTTTGATAAGGCCCTAGCGTATCTCAGTAAAGAGTATGGCAATGATCCAAATGCATGGTCCTGGGGCAAAGCTCATATAGCGATCTCTGAGCATCGCCCACTAACAAAGGTGCCTTTTTTGGGATCATTATTTAATATTGAAACACCCTTTGCAGGAGATAGCTTCTCGGTGAATGTGGGTCGTTTACAACTTTTGAGATCAAGTAATCCCTATGAAACCTTACAAGCGCCGAGCTTAAGAACCATATATGACCTAGCAGATCTTGAGCAATCGGTTTTCATCTTTCAAACTGGTCAATCTGGCTGGATACAGAGCAAGCTTTATCGAAATATGAGCCCTCTTTGGGCTAAAAGTGAATATTTACCATTGCAAATGAAGCCTGCTAATATCACCCGTGAATTAGAGCTAAAAGCCAAATAAACTCCACCTAAGGGTGACGGGCATTAAAATATAAAAGTAACAGCCATTAGAGGAAATTCGGTTCATGAAAAGATATTTCAAAAAACTTTCAATTGCAGCAATCGCCTTCTTTTTTACAAGCAGTGTATTCGCAGCATGGCAAGAGATTGGTCAAAATGAACTTGCTATTGTTTTAGTAGATACCACTACTTTGAAGCTTGAAGGTGATAAGGCACAAATAATGTCGATGCTCAGCTTTAAGAAAACGGGTAAAGATCCCAAAACTGGTGAATTTGTAAACTCCATTGTTGGCTTAAATGAATACGATTGCACTACGATAATGTATCGCCCTTTAGAGGTAAAAATGTATCCTAGTAGAGATGGAAAAGATATTAAAGTGGCACCTACCGTTGTTCAAAAGCCCTATGTTTTTGAAGCTGTCCTAACTCCTGACAGTACTTTTGAACCAATTGAAAATGGCTCTTGGCCTGCAGGAGTATTTAACGTTGCTTGTCGTAGCAAGTAACTTCAAGCGTACTTGTATTCGGGCGCTTGGGCTCGCTAGCTTTCTGTTCGGTGCTTTGCTATTAATTGGATGTGCTGCACCCTTAGCTGCTATTGGCAGTACAAGCACTGCATCTGCCAGTACTGCGGGCACAGCAGCAACAACAGCTGCGGTTGCTAATCCTGCCACAGCAACTAGCGTTGTATCAACTATTACAACCGGAAAATCTCCCCTTGAGCATGCCACTTCAGCTGCTACTAAAAAGGATTGCAGCTTATTTAACCTCGTTGGTGGAAAAGCGATTTGTATTGACGTGGCTATGCCAGGCATTACCGATAAAAGCGAGGCCTACCTAGGGCCCGCTGATCTACCCCTGTCAAGCTCGAAGTAAGCGATTAGGCCTCATTTGGCTAGCCTTAACCGAACAGACTAAAATCACCCTTTATTAGAAATTATTTGAATATAGAAGTCATGGCCATAGAAAACTACTACCTCACGCTTACTTGCCCAAATAAGCCTGGCATTGTTGCAGCAGTGTCTACCTACATTTTTAATGCGGGGGGCGATATTGAGGAGGCCCAACAATTTGATGACAAAGCCTCAAAGCGCTTTTTTATGCGCGTTAGCTTTAGCTGCCCAACAGATGGAGCAGCTCTGAAAAAGGGGTTCATTGAAATTGCCGAACAATTTGGATTGACCTGGGATTTGCGGGCAGTTAAAGATCTGAAGCGCGTCCTAATCATGGCATCAAAGCTTGATCATTGCTTAGTAGATCTTTTATATCGCTGGCGCATTGGTGAGTTACCGATGATTATTTGCGGAATTGTATCGAATCATCCTCGTGATGTTTACGCCAGTATTGATTTTTCTGACATTCCTTTTTATCACCTTCCAGTTACTGCAGAAACAAAACCCGCACAAGAAGCCAAGCTTCTAGAGCTCATTTCTGAAAATAAAGTAGATATGGTGATCTTAGCGCGTTACATGCAAATTTTGTCTGACAATTTATCTACCGAGCTTTCTGGTCGATGCATTAACGTGCACCACTCTTTCTTGCCAAGCTTTAAAGGGGCAAAGCCCTATCATCAAGCACATGCACGCGGGATCAAGCTCATTGGCGCAACTGCCCACTTCGTCACAAGCGACTTAGATGAAGGTCCAATCATTGAGCAAGATGTCACCCGCGTTACTCATGGCGATACGCCAGATGATTTGGTACGTAAGGGTCGAGACTTAGAGCGGACGGTACTATCACGTGCCCTACGCTATTACTTACATGATCGAGTTTTGATTAATGGTGCCACTTCAGTAGTCTTCTCTGACTAATCAAGCATGATTAGGGTCTGACCCCTGGAGACTCCATAGGCATACCTCGGGCTCGCCACATCAGATACAGCTCAAGCTGAGCCATTTCTGAAGACCCGTATTCAAACTGCTGAGCCCTGACTCCACTCATACAATTTCGAAGTCGGCGCTGTACCGATCCGAGGGTTTGCCATTCCAAGCGATAGATTGGATAAGCATTGGGATGACCTTGCGGAATAAGACTTCCACCCAATCTTAAGCCTGCTCGCTCCTCATGACATTGAGCACAAGAGAGATTGAGCTGGCCCATTCTTTGATTAAAAAATTCTTGCCCCTGTTTTAAATCTTTCTTATTAGTAGGGGTCTCTTTTACAGAAATTGGCATACCTTTTGATTGCAGAGCTATGAGTGCTGTCAGCGCCAAAAGATCTTTACTTTCATAAGCTAGCTTAGGGGCTTCTTGTCTTACTTCTCTGCACTGATTAATCTGCCCCTCAAGAGTCTGTAACTTGCCTTTAATTACCTTAGGAAATTGTGTTGCTACACCCCGCATGGATTTTTTGACATCACCATGGCAACTGGCACAGCTCTTAGTATTTGGGCTGCCCTTTGCTTGCCATAGACTCTCGCCATCACCTACCCAAAACATCGCAGGATTAAGGCTTATATCATCTTGCATTGCCTTATTTTCAGCGGACATCAGTTCATAGCTTGACTGCTGTTGGTGAGATGTCATTGGACTGGCAGCAAAGCACAGTGTTGTCAGTAAAGCACACAGAAAAAATATTGCAGAAAGAGCTGCTTTCTTTTTCACGTAACTGTAATACGAGCCTGATTACTTGCCTCATATCCATCATCACCCACCCACTTAAACTCAAGCATTCCGCTCTCTGTTGCAATGGTAGTAAAAATGATTAATGGATTTGCGCCAATACCTGGGTAAAAATCTGCCTTAAATATCTCTGCATTGTTATAGGAGCAGGTAAAGACACGAATAATATCGCGCGGAATAATCTTTCCGCCTTCCGTATAACGAAAACCAGATTCCATATCATGCTGAGCAATAGCCCGAATTTCAATAATGGCGCCCTTTTTAGCTTGAGCTGGCATCGTAACTGAGGTTCGAGAAGTTTTACTCATACCATCTCCGTACAGGCCGAAAGTGTTACCAAAGTCTCGGCATAACCCTGCCAAAAACTGCCATCACTCATTTGTGCTATTGCCCATACACGTTGACTATCTGCTAAACGAACACGAGTAGTAATGTTTGCAGTGCCAGAACGTGGGCTGAGATAGGCAGCGAAAATTTGAGGTAAAGGGTTGCCTTCTGCAATCACATGAATCACCTTGACATAATTATTTGCCGTCATAGGACTATCGACACTCACATTTAAAACTACCAAATTACCATTCTCCACGAGGGGTGGTATAACTAAAGTGACGCGACCATCCCTAATTGGCGCTCCACCAGTGATTTGTTTAATGGCGCTATCGGCCTCTTCTTTTTTAGCAAATACTGTCAGAGGACTCAAACATACTCCAACAGCAATCATGCCAATCTGCTGGATACGTAAAAGCCATTGACGGCGATTAATGGTTTTGGGTGGATTCATGTATATGGCTGTTGTTTATTACTGCTTCGTATTGTTTAGACTAACTAAGAAAGCCACAACATCTTCAATCTCTTGTTCGTTTAGGATAGGCTGACCTACAAATTTAGGCGCAACCCGTACCAAGTGATCTGCCTTGTAATACGTTGGCATGATAGTGCCAGGATTAAAACGATTTGCATTCACAATGCGTGCCCTTAACTGAGGAGCACTTAAGAGACCCGCACTCACAGTGAGTTCTGGAGCCAAATTACCTTGAAAGCGCTCTTCAGGAAAAGGCCCACTATGGCATAGAAGGCAAAGTCCTGTTTGACGACTAGCAATAATACCCCTTCCTCTTAACGCATCACCAGGGAGAGCAGAAAGGGATTCCATAATAGAATCTCCTTGAAAGGTTTGGGCCACTGCCAAGCCATGAGAGAGGGTGCCTAGTAAGAACAGTGCTAGTGCATACCTCTTTCTCATTGCAGCAGTTTCACAGAACTAGTGACTAAACAAGCTTAAAGCCACTATTTTTCAAAGGCACAGTACGCAAGCGCTTTCCGGTGGCACGATAGATCGCGTTGAGGACTGCCGGAGCAGCAACTGCTATAGTAGGCTCACCTACTCCACCCCAGTCTTTACCGCCACCTTGAATCAGGATAGTCTCTACTTTTGGCATTTGATACAAACGAATTGAACCGAAGGTATCAAAGTTCTTCTGTACAACAGCCCCTTTATCGATTGTGATCTCTTCTTCAAAGAGCGCTGATAAGCCGTAAACAAAAGAACCAGAGACCTGGCGTGCAACTTGAGCGGGATTAACAACATAGCCAGGGTCAGTTGCAGCTACAAAGCGATGAATTTTCACCTCATTACCATTCGTTACGGAAAGCTCACAAGCCGCCGCTACATAGCTACCGAATGAACGCATTTGCGCAACACCACGAAAGACTCCTGGAGGAGCTGGCTTAGTCCAGCCAATACCATCAGCAACTGCTTTCAGAACGGCGATGGAGCGTGGATGATTTCCCATATGCTTAATACGTAACTCAACAGCATCTTCTCCAGTAGCTTCAGCAATCTCATCCATGAAGGTTTCGATAAACACGGCATTTTGGTTGACGTTCACGCCCCGCCAGAAACCTGGAGGTACGTGTGTGTTGCGCATTGCATGATCAATAGTGATATTGGGGAAATTATAGTTAAAGCCATGCTCCCCAGAATCCTCAAGACCTTGGAAAGCTAGGGGATCTTTACCTTTATTAGCAGCCACTACTGCAGGCCGAACGGCAGCCAAAATCGATTGACCAGATAAACGCATATTGATACCAGTGACATTTTTCTTGCTATCCATCGATGCAGTCAAACGACACATCATGACGGGATGGTAGCGGCCTTGGGTCATATCCTCTTCACGAGTCCAGATCAACTTCACATGGGTTCCTGGCATTTGCTTAGCAATATTTACCGCTTGCGTTGTGTAATCTTGGAATGCGCCGCGACGACCAAAACCACCGCCTAGATTAACTTTATAGGCCTGACATTTTTCTGCTGGCAAACCAGATGCAGCAATGACTGCAGCTAAAGATGCCTCACCGTCTTGAGTTGGTACCCATGCCTCACATAAATCTGGAGTCCATCTTGCAGTCGCTGTTTGAGGCTCTAGAGTTGCATGATTTAAGAATGGGTAGAAATAAGTCGATTCTAATGTCTTATGGGAACCAGCCAATGCCGCTTTGATATCACCATAAGTATTGTGAACAAAACCATCCGGATGAGCAAGACCGTCCTCAAGCATCTTCTTGATGGAAGCGCTGGAAACATTGGTGTTCGCACCGCTATCCCAAACAATATTGACTTGATCTAAGGCAGTTTTTGCCTGCCAAAAGGTATCAGCCACAACCGCTACTGCCGTATCACCAACTTGAACAACTTTTTTAACGCCCTTCATTGACAGTGCTTTTGTCGCGTCATAACTTTTAACCTTGCCACCGAATACTGGAGATTCTTTAATGTTGGCTACCAACATGCCCGGAAATTTCAAATCAATGGCATAAATTTGCTTACCAGTAACTTTGTCAGAACACCATCAATGCGATTAACTGGCTTTCCGATGAGTTTCCAGTCTTTTGGATCTTTTAAGATAATTTCTTTTGGCACTTCTAACTGTGATGCAGCAACTGAGACCTTACCGTAAGTGGTTTTACGGCCAGTTGGAGTGTGGGTAATGACGCTATCTTTCGCAACACACTCAGAAACAGGAACATTCCATTGAGCGGCAGCAGCCTCTATTAACATCATGCGCGCAGCTGCGCCACCTTTACGAACATATTGCTCCGATGTACGAATACCACGGCTACCGCCTGTAGAGAAGCTCCCCCAAGCGAGCTTACGTTTGAGGTTTTCAGAGGGGGATGGATATTCATAACCCACTTTTTTCCAGTCGCACTCTAGTTCTTCTGCAACCATTTGCGCTAAACCAGTAATAGTGCCTTGACCCATCTCAGAACGAGCAATGCGCACAATCACATCATCATTTGGCTTAATCACTACCCAAATACCAATTTCTGGGGTTGCGAGGGGAGTCATTGAAGTGGTGCCAGTGCCCATAGCGGCATTTGCTGAGGACATCATTGAAAAATCAAAGCCAATGGCAAGACCAGTAGCGATGGCGCTTGAGCCAACAATAAATTGGCGACGTGAAGTATTTGTAGTTGTTGTCATCTGTTTCCCCTTACGCCTTGCTTACAGCATGAATGGCTTGACGCACTTCTTGGAAAGTTCCACAGCGACAAATATTAGTAATTGCAGCATCAATTTGCGCATCAGTGGGCTTAGGATTGCTACGTAAAAGCGCAGTGGTAGCCATCACCATGCCAGATTGACAATAGCCACACTGTGGGACTTGATTATCGACCCAAGCCTTTTGTACTTTTGAAAGCTGGCCATTTTTTTCCAAGCTTTCAATAGTTTCAATCTTTTTACCTTCGGCTGCTGAAACAGGTATTGCACAACTACGCAATGCTTGCCCTTCAAAAAGAACTGTACAGGCTCCACATACACCTATACCGCACCCATACTTAGTACCGGTCAAACCAATTTGCTCACGAATGACCCATAGCAAAGGGGTATTAGGATCTACGTCTATCTTGTACTTCTTGCCATTGACATTTAACTCGGCCATGCGTGGACTCCCATTTGGTTTTGTAATTAAGGCTTATTTAATAAAACCCCTGCTTTTCTGGTAGTTATCTTAACCAAGAATTGAATTATTGCTTTGCAATATAAATAGAGGGCTGTAATATCAAAGCATGATTTTCGGACTCGTTCAAATACTGCTATTTCAATGTCTCGGTGAGCTAGTATCCAAATTTATGTTACCCACCCTCCCAGGTCCAGTCATTGGCTTAATACTATTGGTGCTCTGGCTGGCGCTACGCAAGGGGGTAAATGCCGAACTAGCGATGGTGGCAGATGGCTTTAGCCAATATCTAGGCCTACTCTTTGTTCCTGCTGCAGTGGGGGTTGTTCTCTTTTTACCTCAATTAAAGGCTAATGCTTTGGCTATTATTAGCGCCTTAATTGGTAGCGTTGTTTTGACCATTGCTTCTAGCGCGCTTGTCGCGCGCTTTTTGAGCAAGAAAGAAGCACATGAGTGAAAAACACTCCATTGTGGAGATTTGGGTCTATCTCTCTGGTAGCCCCCTCTTTGCGCTGTTTATTACTTTGGCTGCCTATCAAATTGGTCTCTCAATCTATAAGGCTAGCGGGCAGAATCCTTTAGCAAATCCTGTAGCGATTGCAATTTTGATAGTTGCCACCACAATTCAACTGATTGACATGCCCTATTCAAACTATTTTGAGGGGGCTCAGTTTATCCATTTCTTACTGGGATCAGCCACCGTATCTTTAGCAATCCCCATCTATCGTGGTCTAGATAGCTTGCAGGGTCGATCTATTCCACTGATTTTTTCTTTAACCACTGGTGGACTTATTTCTATTTTTAGCGCAGTAGGTATTGCGACTCTTTTGGGCGCCGATTCCAGTATCACTGGTGCGATGTATCCTAAGTCAGTCACTGCGCCGATTGCCATGGGTATCGCTGAGCGTATTGGCGTCTCACCCACGTTAACTGCCATATTTGCGGTTTGCACTGGAATCATGGGTGCTGTTTTAGCACCCTTTGTTCTCAATGCTTTGAGAATGAAAGCTTGGTGGCAACGGGGCTTTGCCATTGGTATTGGAGCCCATGGAATTGGCACCTCCAGGGCTTTTAGTATTCATCCTGAAGCAGGAACCTATGCTAGCCTCGCGATGGGAATGAATGGCGTGATTAGCGCTATTGCGATTCCCATCATCTACCACTTATTTAATCAGTAAAAATTGCTCTGCTTTACTCAGATTTGATTTGCATGCCTTTAACAATCGGCGAAAATCTTAGCAAGTCAGACTTAATTTGCTCACCAAATTTTTCAGGGGTACCTGGTGTTGGCGTAATTCCCATTCCAAGCAGTTTTACCTTACCTTCAGGTGAATTTAATATCTCATTTAAGGCTTGATTTAACTTCATCACAATCGGCTTAGGCGTTTTAGCTGGAGCCAATAAGCCAACCCAATCATCTATTTCAAATTCCTTAACGCCACTTTCAATGAAGGTTGGAACGTCTGGTAGGCCTGGGCTTCTCTTTGCACTAGACACAGCTATAGCCTTAATGCGTCCAGACTTTACATATTGATTTGCTCCCGCAACCGCGGTGTAGACCAAAGGGATGTTGCCACCCAATAGATCGATCAGAGCTTGGCCTCCCCCCTTATAGGGAACGTGAACTAAATTAGCCCCCGTTTTTTGCTTTAAGAGCTCCCCTGCAATATGCGGCGTTCCGCCAGAGCCTGAAGTTCCATAAGAGAGGCCATTAGGATCCTTCTTAGAAATAGTAAGCACCTCGGTCCATGTTTTGCCGGGAAAATCATTATTGGCCACCAATATCAAAATGGCATCACCAATTTTTCCTATGGGAGCAAAATCTTTGAGGCTGTCAAAGGGAACCTTCTCAAAAAGCGAGGGATTAATCGATAAAGTACCTGCATATCCCAGTAATAAGGTGTATCCATCTGGCTCTGCAGAAGCGACCATTTGAGCGCCGATATTGCCTGAAGCCCCAGGACGGTTATCAGCAATGACTTGCTGACCTAGTTTTAATGTGAGTTGTTCAGCAATATAACGACCTGAAGTATCGGTAACGCCTCCGGGTGTAAACGGAATAATTAAACGAATGGGACGGTTTGGATAGGTCGACTGCGCACTAACATTGAAAGAAAAAATGCTACTCAATAGAAATGCTAGAGACAATCCAATTTGATGCAATCTCATGTCAATCCTTTTTATTTAGTTTCCACAAACTTCTTCTCAAAATCCCAAACATCCTCAAAGCCCATTAACTTGGATAGCTCTCCGAAGTCATATAAATCTACCGCTTGATTAACTGAAGAACCCGTAGCCTTAAATTGCTCGTATACCTTAGTCATTGCCTGTACTGAAGCAAGCAAGGCTGTCACTGGAAATATCGCAATTTTGTAGCCTAGGTTTTCGAGTTCTTCTTTTGACATTACAGGAGTACGACCCTTCTCCACCATATTGGCAACCAAAGGTATCCCACGAAAGGTCTGGCAGATTGTTTGCATTTCATCTACTGATTCTGGAGACTCAATAAATAAAATATCTGCCCCAGCTTTTGCGTAGGCTTCACCCCGTCTTAAAGCCTCATCTAATCCTAAAGTGGTTCTTGCATCAGTCCTGGCGATAATTTGAAAGTTAGGGTCAGTACGCGAGTTGACTGCCACTTCAATTTTTTTCACCATATCTTCCATTGGAATCACTCGTCTTCCTGGAGTATGACCACATTTTTTAGGAAACTCTTGATCTTCAAGTTGTATGGCTATTGCTCCCGCTGCTTCATACCCCCTAATGGTATGCCTTACATTTAATAGGCCACCGTAACCAGTATCACCATCAGCAATCAAAGGCGTTTTAGCCATACCTGCCATAGAGGTAACCCTACCAACCATATCGGTATAAGTAGCAACTCCAGCATCTGGCAGCCCCAATAAAGAAGCAACTGTTCCATAGCCCGTCATATAAAGCGCCTCAAAATTCATACGATCTGCAAGTCGCAAAGAAACCATCTCAAATACCCCAGGTGCAACTACCAGTCCAGGTTGCGCTAAGCGCTTTTTAAACTCTGCTTTAGATAAAGTCATATCCATCCTAATTTTTCATAGCCACATCAATGGCCTCAGTTGGTACATTGTTCAGATAAAAACGCTTGATCTCGAGATCACAGCTGACATCTTTGGGTTCAATCGGTCTTTGCAGTGATATACCTTCGATGGTTTTGCAACGACTCAATGCCACATAGACCTGTCCTGAAGCAAAGGTACCAGATGAAAGGTCAACTTTGACTTTATCTAGCGTCTTTCCTTGGCTCTTATGAATCGTCACAGCCCAAGCAAGCATGAGAGGTATCTGCACGTAAGTTCCAATGATCTGCGGTGAAATCTTTCCAGACATCATGTCATGATCATAGCGATAAGACTCCCACTGATGACCGTTCACCTCGACAGTATTGGAGTAGTGTCCATTCTTAACCATTACCTTGACCTTATCTGGTAATAGTTCACGTACCACTCCTATGGTGCCATTAACCCAGCGCTTAGGAAAGTTACTATCGGTAGCAGTAAACATCACTTTGGCGCCAACCTTAAGCGCTAGAGTGTTCGGTGAGGGCAAATTACGCTCATCCACATTGAACTTTCCTGTGGTTTTACCTGCATACACTTTGACATCATTTTCAATAGCGCGAAGACCTGCGCCATTAATTTGGTCAGCTCTGGCGTTGGTAGTGGTTAAGGTAATTGTTTCTTCGTCAAACACTTGATCTTGGCGATAGCACTGAGCATTCAGCGTATCAATTGCATCATCAACATCTTGATTAATACGAATACGATTTAAGAGGCTCGCAAAGTGCTCATCTTTTTGACGGAAAATTTTAGATAGCTCTACCATCGTCACTTCTTTGCGGTGCAAAGCCATAGCGCAGAAGAAATAAGGGCCTTCATAGCCACGCTCAGAGAGTACTTGCATGTCAGCACTAGACACTACCGGTGGCAATTGAAACAAGTCTCCCACAAACATTACCTGAATCCCACCAAATGGTTTTCCTTTTTGAGGACCATTTTCCCGAAGAAACAAATCCATCGCATCAACTATATCAGCACGCACCATCGAGATCTCGTCAATGATGAGTAGGCGAATATCTTTATATAAGCGCTTATCGCGCAGTGGCTTAATATCTTCTTCGGGGAAGATTAAACGCGGGGGTAATCTAAAGAAGGAATGAATCGTCACTCCTTTCACCTGAAGTGCAGCGACTCCCGTTGGTGCAACGACAACCACATTTCCAGAAATAGTCTCTCGCAGATAACCAATCAAAGT
>Ga0194047_10001222_pt1 | contig 16049 bp, 10 predicted proteins | sample JunL225m_MetaG_2_FD_160070 | JGI IMG/M metagenome (GOLD analysis project Ga0194047, IMG submission 160070) | Anoxic zone freshwater microbial communities from boreal shield lake in IISD Experimental Lakes Area, Ontario, Canada - Jun2016-L221-5m | ecosystem: Environmental > Aquatic > Freshwater... | reverse complement strand
CTTTCGGCCACACTCCGGATGCGGGTGCGTTCTTTAACTTGCTTTCGCTTCTTCTAGTTCGGCAGAAGTATCAATAGGTGTAAGTCGTGGTCGACCCGGTGCGCGCTTTTCTTGAATAACGCGACCATCCTCGAATAATTCCCCGCCCCAAATTCCGCAAGGCTCGCCTCTTGAAAGTGCGCCTTCTAGGCATCGGGCTTGCATCGGGCATTCACCGCAGATCGCCTTGGCATAAGAGATTTCGGCTTTTGATTCGGCGAAGAATGTTTCCGGGTTTACTAAATGGCAAGGGAGCTTGGTCTCGTAATTCGAGAGCTCGGTAATGCCAATCATCGCGTCTGGGCCTTGTGCCCAGCCTGGGACCAATAGTTCGCTGAAGAGAACGCTCATCGTTCTCACCTCCATCTTTCTCTTTCTTTCTCGGGTTGGTTTATTTAGTCGGGTTATTTAGTCGGGTTATTTAGTTGGGTTATTTAGTTGGGTTGGATATTTGCCCTGGAAAAGCAAAAGGGCCGCTCATCCGATTATCGGATTTGCGGCCCTGGGGCTAGGTATCGGTTCTTATCCGATATTGCTCCAGGTTCCGCAATCGCCATAGGCTGCAAAATACTTATTTGTATTTGCTGCGGTATGAGCGAAATGCTTATGTGTTGAAGGGGTTGCTGCTGCCACCGGGGTACGCCAAGAGACGCCAGTAACGGCGTTGCTAGCGTTAATGACCGAGAATTCGGCTATTTGTAGTGACATGCGAAAAGGGTAACCCACGACACAGTGTTGACGCAAATCAATTAAATCCCAGCGAGAAATGGGCTGGGCGTGCCGGAATACGAGAGGTGAAGCTCGCTTCGGGCCCGAGTTAGGCCCACGTAAAACAAGCGGCGCTCTTCATCAATATCTTCGCCCATCGGCAAAATCCCATCGCTGACGCCAGCCAGAAATACATGTTCCCATTCCAAGCCCTTTGCCGAGTGCAATGTTGCAAGCACAACACCAGGCAGTGTTGGTGGGTTGTTCTGTTCCGCGCGATCTTCAAGTTCTCGAAGCAGTGCACGCAAGGATGTTGCACCTTCTTCTTGCATCTGCTTTGCGAGCCGTAAAAAAGCATGAACATAATCGGTTTCACCAAAGGGGCGAAGAACTGAAACCAAATCGGAGTACCAATCAACACCTTCGGTTGGAAGTACTGAAGCTTGGCGAATAAGTCGCATGGCATCTCGAACATCTACCCGCTCGAAGAAGCGCTCTGAACTTTTTATTTGCGATTCAATTCTGGCGTTCGTTAGCTCTCGTTCGAAAGCATCGAGTTGAGAGTTTGTCCGAGTTAATATCGCAACCTCAACATGGCCCGGGGTTTTCGCCTTTAAATCCGCGATCTTTGCGACCACTGCCTTGGCTTCACTTGCAGCACTATCGAACTTACTGACAATCGGTTTTGCGCCGTGCTCATTCATCGAGGCAAGTTCGTGGCCATGCTCGCCAATCATTCCGCCCTGACGCAGTATTGCATTGGCCGTACCGATAATTTCTGGCGTCGAGCGATAACCCCGCGAAAGTCGAATCACTTGGGCTTTGGGAAAGCGCTGGGTAAAACTAAGTAAGAATGAGGAGGAAGCGCCGGCAAAGGAATAAATAGTCTGGGCGGCATCCCCCACAACACACAACTCTTCGCGATTGCCGAGCCAAAGATTTAAGAGCCGTTGTTGCAAAGGTGAGACATCTTGATATTCATCGACGGTGAAATATCGATACTGATCGCGAACCCGCTCGCGCACACCCCGATCTTCTTCAAGCATCCCAACAGTAAGAAGTAAGACATCCTCGAAATCAATGGCACGCTCTTGTTGTTTTAGCGTTTCATAAGATTGATAAACCTTGGAGATCTCCTCCATGTTTGCTTTGTCGCCTTTATTATTTGGAATTCTAATTTGGCGACCAGCACCAAGAGCAGCCTCAACATATTCTGATGGTGAAACTTCTAAAACTTTTGCCCATTCGATCTCACTTGCAATATCGCGCAGGGTGGAAGTTTGCGGTGCCAGAGATGAATCCGTGCGACTTAAAGCCTCAGCAATCGCCCCAGATTTCATCGTCAACAACTTTGGAAAAGAACCGCCGAATGAGTACGGCCAGAAATACATTAATTGTTTTAGCGCCGCTGAGTGAAAAGTTCGAGCCGTTGCATTTGGAACTCCAAGTGTGCGCAGGCGGGCCCGCATTTCACCAGCTGCGCGCGCGGTAAAAGTTAGCGCCAGCGTTTTACTTGGATCAGTAACTCCTGCGGCGATCGCATATGCAATCCGGTGGGTAATTACGCGAGTCTTTCCAGTTCCGGCTCCGGCAATTACACAGACCGGACCACGGATAGCTGTTACAACTTCTCGTTGTTCTGGATCCAAACCCGCCAAGATCTGCTCCATCGAAGCTGCTGGGGGTGGATTATTCGAATTAATGCGTGCCACGACTTAGCTCCGCCACCGCTCGCCACCAGATAGATCTTGCGCAGCGTTCTTGCCATACCAAGATTCGATCATCTTTCTTGCAACGCTCATGCCAGGTGGAAGCAAAAGTGATCCATCTGCAACCGCGGCTCGCATTTGCTCGCGCGATAACCATCTAATCTCTTCAATCTCGGTGGCATCTGGCCGAGCCAATTCTGGCTGCAAAGTTGTTGCTTGGAAGGCAATCATGATGCTGGCTGGAAATGGCCAAGGTTGAGATCCTAAATAGGAAATTTCTGAAACAACAACGCCGGCTTCTTCGCCAACTTCGCGAATCACACATTGCTCAAAAGATTCACCTGGTTCAACAAATCCCGCAAAGCACGAGAACCGGTGTTCTGGCCAAACACTCTGTCGGCCAAGTAAGACGCGATCATCTTTGTCTTTAACTAAAACAATTATCGCCGGATCGGTCCTTGGATAATGTTCTGATCCATCTTTGTCACAGACTCGAAGTGAACCGCCTTGGGCACTTGTCGTAGTGTCACCGCATCTGGCGCAGTGCGGATGGGTGTGGTGCCAATTTGAAAGTGCCTGCGCATGGATTGCTAGACCCATCTCTAAGTCAGTTAAACCATCACCAATTTCGCGCAGTGTTTTATATTCCAATTTAAGGGCGAGAGATTCCAGATCCATGGCATCGGCACACCAAGCGAAATAGCCAACGCCTTCACTAATTCCTAGAAATAATTTTTCGCCACTGGCAAATTCACCCGAGCCCTGCAATTTAACTATGTCGCCCTTGGTTAAAAACTTTAACGAATTTGCATCGGCAGCAGTTAGAAATTTTCCAGAGGCCAGATGAATTATTCGCCCGGTCTCCCACAACTCCGATAATTTTTCGGGTGCCAATCGAAGCTCGCCCGCGCGATCAATTGCAGCGCGTGCAAGTGGCAATTCTAGGATATTCACGTGCCGACCTTACTAGGGTCGGGCTACTGACCGACTAGCGAGGCGACTATGGTCTGCCTGTGAGGTTAACTTCGTGGAATTTGCTCCATGGTCAGGCTGTTCCGGTGGATGGCAAGGTGGTTATTTCCGGCGACCTAGCAGCCATCTCTAAGCACCTTTCTAGTGATGTTGTGGGCCTGCAAGAAGTTGATGAGAATCAAGCTCGCTCTGGTGAATATTCTCAAGTAAAAGAATTGGCAAAATTATCTGGCACAACTGGCACAAATCATTGGGGCTATGGGCGCTGTGTAATTGGCACCCCAGGTGTTCGATGGCGAAAACTAAAGAAAAATGAACCGCAATTAATAACTAATGAATCAGAAGTTAGTAATCGCTTTGAAAGTTCTTATGGCATCGGCCTAATTTCCAAAGTGCCAGTAAAAAAATGGCACCTCTTGCCGCTGGGTCGTTCCCTAATTGGTTTACCACTACCAGTCGCATCACAGCGCGGTTTGCGCTTTATGTATGTGAAGGATGAACCAAGAATTGCAATCGCAGCAGAACTTGAGAATGGCTACACGGTTGCAGTTACTCACCTATCTTTTGTTCCCATTGTAAATCTCTACCAACTATTTCGAGTAAAGCGCTGGCTGGGCAAACTTCCTGGCACACATATATTGATGGGCGATTTAAATCTGCCATTTAATATCCCAGTTAAATTTTCGAAATGGCGATCCCTAAATGAGATGGCTACATATCCAACTTGGGGTCCAAAGATTCAGTTTGATTACATCCTTAGTGATTCAGAACTAGACGCAATTCCGGTAGCAGGGCAACCAACCGGATTTAGTGATCACTTACCCGTAATGATTGAAATTAACTCTGCCTCGGTCATTAAATCTGCTGGGCGAACGCTTTGATTGCTACCGACATAATGAAATGCCGCACTGATATTTTCTAGAGCAATTTTGTGAAGTTTTGCGTAGGCCAGGCGATAGGTAGCAAGTTGGATTGCAGCAACTTCCAGATCATCTCCGCTCTTTTCTCGGCCAGTTTTCCAATCCACAACTTCGTACTTATCGCCCTCTTTATAAACCGCATCGATACGGCCACGAACTAATACGCCGCCAAGAACTGTTTCGAAAGGTACTTCAACACCACCCGCTACTGGGGATTTTTTCGCCCATGAACTAGCAAGCCAGGATTCTTGTAGCTCCTTTAACGCTAGGTCTTCTGGCGAACGTGTCGCCGTTTCAAAGATATCTTCATCAAAGATTTTTGCATCACTAAATTGTTTCTCAACCCATAGGTGAAACTCAGTACCGCGCCGGGCAAATCGGTCAATGTGATTTGGGATTGGCCGGCGAATATTTAGCGCTAATTCATCTGGATCTTTCGCCAAATTTATAAGTGTTGAAACTGATATTCGAGTTGGTAGATAAATATCTACGCCAGCGCTACCTCGATTTGCCTCGGCAATAAGGGCAAGGGCATCACTGATGAATGAGTTATTCGTAGCATCTTTAAGGTTGGCGCTAGAGAGATCAAGTGCAACTGCGCTTCGCACCAAATCTGCGCTTTTCATAATTTCCACACTACGTTTGGATGTGCTCGGCCAACTTCCGGTTCGCGGATTTTCGATAGCCGGATTATCGCCATCTGGCTTGGGGACCTTACTAATTACATTTGCTGCACTTTGCTTAGAAACTAATTCATCAACTAGTTGATAGAGCGCACTTGGATTTACTGCCTCAATTCCAGAGCCAAACCATGAGGCGGTTGCGATTAAATTACTTTTGGCCCGCGTGAAGGCTACATAAGCCAAGCGCCACTCTTCTTGTTCGCGACCCGCCTTCCAATAATCTTCAAATGCTTCGAGCGCTTTTCTAACGTCAACTGGCTTGGGATCTGCACTTGGGAATTTAAAGTCAGTGAATTGATCACCGTCGCCGCGAAGTGCAAGTGGCAAAGCGCCCACATTCTTGGTCCAGATATCAAGTGACTTGCCCGAACTTGGGAAATTTCGTTCAACTAATCCAGGCACTGCAACAAAGTCCCATTCCGAACCTTTTGCAGCATGAACAGTAAGAATTTGTACGGCTTCTTTATTTACCTCAATTGATGTGGGCTTTAAACCGCCTTCTTCGGAGTCGGCAATTTTCAGCCAATCCAGGAAGGATGAGAGCGTCCCACCATTGCGCGCAAATTTTGCAGCTTCATCCAAGAATTGATCTAGATACTTTCTACCGCTCTGCCAGCCATCGCGTACCAAAACTTCAGTATCTAAGTGGAGGAAGCGCTCGGCTTCAAGAATTGCATCAGTAATCCCCCCAGTTAAATGTCTGCGAAGAACTTTGAGATCCTTTGCAAAATTCACTAGTCGCGCGTACCCAGTAGGTGAAAAATATTCACGTGGGGCTTTTTCAAAGACATCTAGCGCCTCGATCGCACTGCCTATTGCAAAATCCTCCGCTTCTAAGGTTTCATCACTTGGCGCCGACATCAGATTTTCTACCGTCTTGCTTAGTGATTCGCTCTGGTTTTTTACCAGTGAGCGCGAGAATTTTCCGAGTGCTGTTAAATCTTGCGGGCCAAGTGCGAGGTGTGGACCAGTGATTAGGCGCATCAGCGAGCTTCCGAGATCTGGGAAAATTAAAGTTCTAAGGAGAGCAAGAATGTCGGCAACTTCCGGAATATGAATCAACCCACCTAAACCAACAACTTCTACTGGAATATTTCGGGAGCGAAGCGCTTGCTCTATCTCTGGAATGTAGCGGCGATTTCTTACGAGAACTGCAAAAGTTTTAGGCTTTAACGGATCCTTGGTTCGACTTGGATCAAACCAACTCTTGGCAAAGTAATCGGCAATTGCTTCAGCCTCTTGCGTGAGTGATTCATATTGACCACAGACAAGTTCACCCTTATTTGCACCTGGGCGAAGTTTTAGCCGTTCGACTTTATCCATTCGAGATGGACCAGGCCGGCTCGGGATTGCTGCGATCAGTTCTCCGATGTGATCAACCACTTCATTGGCCATCTCTAAAATATTTTCATCATTACGCCAGGTTGTTAAAAGATTATGTTGTAAACAAGGGACGTTTGAAGAACCGGTAAAGGTGCGGCCAAATGTGGAGAGCGTCTGAGCGCTAGCGCTGCGCCAACCATAAATTGCCTGATTTGGATCGCCAACTGCGGTGACAAAGTGGCCCTGTCCAAATAGCGCAGCTAAGAATTTAACTTGGCTGACCGAGGTGTCTTGGTACTCATCTAGTAAAACAACTTTGTACTTGTTGCGCTCGGAGGCTGCTACTTCAATTCCCAACTCTTGAGTTACTAGCTTTGCGGCAAGCGACATTTGATCATTAAAAGTTAGAAGTCCACGCTCGAGGCGATGGCGATCATAAGCCTCGACCATTGGCAATATCGCAAGTCGCTCATTTAGAGTTGCTTTGGCATCACGGAAGGTGTCATTTGATTTCGTATCGTCAACAGCTTGATATTTAGCAAGTTCGGTAACCAAGAAATCATGAAGCTCGCCCACGCTTTTGCCATGTTCGCCAAGCGCCGCAGATAAGTCCATAACTTTATCTACAACGGTCTTTGCCGAGTGTTGGATTTCATAACCGGTAATTGATTCAAAATTATTGACAATGTTATTCGCAATTTGCCAGGCAGCTGCTTCACCAATTGGTTCTGCGCTGACATCGATTCCCATACGAATTGCATGATCACTTAGAACTCGTCCCGCATATGAGTGATAAGTAGCAACTGTTACTGCAATTTCGACACTTGAGCCCGTTTGCGGATCGAGCGGCAAGAGACCGGCTTTGCGAAGTTGGCGTAGCCGCCTTCTGATTCGACTTGAAAGTTCGCCAGCAGCTTTTCTGGTGAAGGTAAGGCCAAGTATTTCCTCGGGCTTAACAAAACCATTTGCTACTAACCAGAGAACTCTTGCGCTCATTGTTTCGGTTTTTCCAGAACCGGCGCCAGCAATAATTACCGTTGGACCAAAATGAGTGGATTCAATAATTGGAATTTGTTCTGGACTTGGTCCTTTGAAATTAGGATCTTCGATGCGCAGCGCATCACCGATCTGTTTCGCAGTGTACTTGGGGTACTTAATAACGCCGGGGGTCTGGCTCATGGCTCAATCACCGACCGACCTTGTGGCTGGATTGGGCAGATTAATGAGACTGAACAGGTACGGCAATGCTTATTTACGGTGGCACTAAATTGAGCAGCGGACATAGCATCGGCGGCTTCAATTACTTGTGCCTTGATGGTTTGGTGATCGAGCGGTCCTTGCTTCTTGACCGATGCGGATTTGGAATCGTTACCAAGGAAAACTAACTCGGCGCCGCCACTCTCACCACCCGGCTTAATCTCGGTAAATGATTCTTCATAGATTGCGAGTTGGTATCCAGCTAGTTGTTTATGTTCCTGCGCAGCATCTTTAGTTACATCCGAGGCGCCGCTCTTTAAATCAACAATATAAACCCGACCTTGTGCATCTATTTCAACGCGGTCAACACTTCCATTGAAGATTGCCCGGCCAATTTCCTTATGGAATTTTGCTTCAACCGCGAAGAGCGAATTGGGATTATTCTTCTGCCATTCGTAAAATTTCCGAAGCTTCTCCACAGCTCGCGTGAATTGATAATCACGTACCCAACCTTTGTTTCCATCTATCAACGCCCAATTACTTGCCAGGCGATCTTCCATCTCTTTAACTTGCATGTCAGGATTTTCTTTTAACATCGCTGCAAGAGCGTGAATTGCTATACCAAGAAGCTGGGCAGTTGAATCACCGTCACGGCCACCGCTCTTCTCAATAAACCATTTGAGCCCGCACTCAGAGAAACTTTGTAGGTTGCTTGGTGAAACCGAAACTTTTTCTAAAATTGGCAGTGAAGATTCGATGCTACTTAGCTCACTCGCCCCAAGCCAACTACCTGGATCTGCGCTGGTAATTCCTTCATTGGCAAGAGTCTTTAATAACCCGGCTGCAAATTCTTTCTCATCCTGTGTGCCAGTCAAAAGGTTGCGACGTAAAGTTGCAACAAGTGCCTGTGGTGTTAGTGATCTGGGCAGATCTTTAACTGACGCATCTTCTGATGAGTTTGCATAAACATGCTCGTAAATCTCTTCGAAATATTGTGACGGTTCGGAATCATCATCTTTGGAAAATGCCGTAATAATCAGCCCGGACTTCGCCCGCGAGAGCGCAACACCAAGGAGGCGTCGTTCATCTTCTATTAGTGCACTTGCCGCACTTGCCTCAATTTCACTTCGTGCAACTAAAGATTCCATTCCACTTCGTTCGGATTCAACAAGACGTTCGCTGCCGAGAAGTGAGCCGCGTGCCCGCAAGTTAGGCCAGATTCCTTCTTGTAGCCCAGTTAGCGCAACGAGTTCCCATTCCAAACCTTTGGTGGAGTGCACGGTCATAACGCGAACTACCTCGGTTCGCTGTCCTTGTGCGGTGATCGCATCACTGAGGATGGATTCGCCTCGTATCTGATCAATAAATAATTGTGGACCGGCGCCGGGCATTCTTTCGGCAAAACGTCTGGCTGATTCAAAAAGTTGAATAACTGCATCAAGATCACGATCTGCTGCGGCCCCACGAACACCACCAGCAATTGCGCGAGTACGCCAACTATTGGCCATGTTTGCGCCGTCATAACTCTTCGACGAACTCCAGATTGTCCAAATCAAATCTGAAATATCACCACCGCGTTTAATTTCTAGACGAGCAGCCGCAATCAAATCCGCAATCTGTTTCAGACTCTTAATTTGTTCCCAAGGCAGCGGTGCATCGTTTTCATTTAAAATGCTTAAGATTATTTCGGTTGAAGAACGAGTAGCGCCATCGTCGCCGCGAACTTTGGCAATATCGATTCGCATTTGTCGAAGTGAAAGTGCATCAGCGCCCCCGAATTCACTGAGCAATAACTCTTCGATCGCCTCCCAATTTGCTGGAGTTAACGCAACGCGACCAAGTGCAATCTCGGCGATAGTTAAAATCGGCGTAACTGCTGGGTTCTCCCCGAGTGAAAGTGCATCTGCATCAATTTCAATTGGAATGTTATTTAAGGCAAAAGCACGGGTTAGCGAGGCCACTGCAGTCCCGGGTGAGCGCAGAATTACCGCCATCTGCGACCAGGCAAGGCCGCCTTGAAGATGAGCAGTTCTAAATGCGTGGGCGATGTAATTTGCGCAATCAACTTGGTTGGCCAATTTTGCAACATCGACACCGCGATCTTTCCCGATAAATTCAATCTCCTTAACGAGACCAATGCCAGTGCGATTCGGTAGCTTTTCGGTAATGGCACGAGTCAGATCATTTATTGAAGGTGTGCCACGTAGCGCCTGATCTAAGTAAACCGACTTGTATTTATTGTTACGAACGAAGGTTGAAATACCTTCTGGTTCGGCCCCGCGGAATTGACCAACGGTGGAATTAGGATCAGCAAAAATGCAGACTTGTGGGCCGGATAAAAGTTCAAGTAATTCGCGCTGGGCGCTATCGCTCTCCTGAAATTCATCTACCAAAATCAATTTAAAGCGGTTCTGCCATTCTGCTAATAATTTGGCATCAGTGCGCAACTGATTAATTGCGAGTGAAATTATTGAGCTTGGATCAATTCGAAGTGGCGTGCCAGGCACGATGCCATAGCGAAGTCCAAGAATGTTGTCGTATGACTCCCAGAATTTTGCGGCGGGAATCCACCACGGCTCATTTAATAATTGGGCTTTTTCAATTAACTTCTTGTAAGAAAAGTTTCGCTCACTCGCGCGCAACATTAAATCTCGAAGTTCGCGTGCAAATCCACGAGTTCCAAGCGCGGCGCTTAATTCAGCTGGCCAATTTACCCCTGGTGAATTCTCGGGGTGGGCTAACAAATCGCGAATAAATGAATCTTGTTCGGCGCCTGAGATTAGAACATATTTAGGACTATCTAAATCAAGTTGGGTATTTATGATTGAGAAGGCAAGTGAGTGAAAAGTTCTAACTAGTGGCTCAAATGCGCTGGCGCCACTTTGGATAACGATCTCATCGCGAAGTTGTGATGCTCGCTCGCGGCCATAAGCAAGTACTAAAATAGAATTCGAATTAAATCCGTTGGCAATTTTTCTAACAACACTTTCGACAAGTGTTGCGCTCTTTCCAGAACCGGCAGGGCCGTAAACAATCAATCGTGAATCTGTGGAATTCAGGACTGAATCAATAACTGCGCTCTGGTTTGCGGTTGGTTTGAATTCGCTTTGCACCACGGTTCGGCGCAGCAATTTAAGGCCTTGCGATTTAAGGGATTGAGATTTGCCAGGCGCCGGGGTCATAGGGCTATCTAACCCAATGCCCCCGACATCTGCCTGTAAGTCAGGACTTTTAGGACTCGAGATTTATCAGGACTCGAGACTTATCAGGACTCGAGGTTAGCCTTCTTCGCACGACCCACGTTACGAGCACGTTCGCTCTGATCGAGGATAGTTTTGCGAACACGTACGTGCTTTGGAGTTACCTCAACGCACTCGTCTTCACGGCAGAATTCCAGTGCTTGTTCCAAGTTAAGCAGCCGTGGCGGAATGATGCGATTGGCATCATCGGCGCCCGAGGAACGCATATTGGTTAGCTTCTTTTCGCGAATGATATTTACATCCATATCTTCGGTACGTGAATTCTCGCCAACAATCATGCCTTCATAAACTTCAGTACCAACTTCAAGGAAAATGACGCCGCGCTCTTGAACACCATCAACTGCGTATGCAGTAACTGTGCCACGACGATCTGCAACAAGTGATCCACTCAAACGAGTACGAATTTCACCGTTCCAGTTTTCGTAACCATCAAATACGTGGTGAAGAAGTCCGGTTCCGCGAGTTTCAGTTAAGAACTCGGTACGAAAACCAATCAGACCACGAGAAGGAACCTTGTAATCCATTCGGATCCATCCGGTGCCATGGTTAACCATTTGCTCCATGCGGCCTTTACGAAGTGCCATTAGTTGTGTGACTACACCAAGGAAATCTTCTGGGATATCGATAGTTAGGCGCTCCATAGGTTCCTGAAGTTTTCCGTTAACCATTTTGACCACAACTTGTGGCTTACCAACAGTCAATTCGAAACCTTCACGGCGCATGATTTCAACTAGGACTGCAAGTTGTAACTCACCGCGACCCTGAACTTCCCAAGTATCTGGACGTTCGGTATTTAGAACTCGAAGTGAAACGTTACCGACTAATTCGGCATCCAAACGGTTCTTCACTTGGCGAGCAGTAAGTAGCTTGCCTTCTTGACCAGCAATAGGTGAAGTATTGATACCGATTGTCATCGAAATTGATGGCTCATCAACAATGATCAATGGCAGTGCGTGTGGTCGTTCTAGATCTGCAAGAGTTTCACCTAATGTAATAGTTTCAATTCCGGCAATAGCGACGATGTCACCAGGACCAGCTTCGAGGGCAGATACCCGCTCTAGACCATTAGTAATTAGCAGTTCCGAAATCTTTACGCGCTCAGTTGTGCCATCGGTCTTCATCCACATTACGTTCTCGCCCTTTTTAATTACGCCTTCGCGAATACGACATAGCGCGAGGCGACCAAGGTAAGGCGATGAGTCCAAGTTTGTAACGTGTGCTTGTAGCGGTGCATCTTCGTGATAAACCGGTGCTGGAATCGTATTGAAGATGACATCAAATAACGTATCTAAGTTTTCGCGATCTGGCATCACACCATTTTCTGGGCGAGTCATTGAAGCGCGACCAGCTTTAGCAGATGCGTAGACAACTGGGAATTCAATTTGATCATCATTCGCATCGAGATCCATGAATAGGCCATAAGCCTCATCAACAACTTCTGGAATTCGAGAATCGGGACGGTCAACTTTGTTAATTACCAAAATAACAGGAAGGTTTTTCTCGAGCGCTTTACGAAGTACGAAGCGAGTTTGTGGAAGTGGGCCTTCAGATGCGTCAACAAGAAGAATCACACCGTCGACCATTTCAAGTCCACGTTCTACTTCGCCACCGAAGTCGGCGTGGCCTGGTGTATCAATAATGTTTACGGTTTGGGCACCACGACGAATCGAAGTGTTCTTCGCAAGAATGGTGATTCCCTTTTCGCGTTCTAGATCCATGGAATCCATCACTCGATCGCGGTTCTCGCCCTCTTTCTGGTGCTCGGAAAACGCACCGGACTGAGTAAGCATCGCGTCAACAAGCGTCGTCTTGCCATGGTCAACGTGGGCAATAATCGCCACATTTCGCAGGTCATCGCGCTTCTTAAGCTCGCCAGTTATATATGGGCTCTTCTCGTACTTAATTTTTGTCATTAGTTATTGAACCTAAATTCCACTACATCGCCGTCGGACATTACATATTCTTTGCCTTCCATTCGAACCTTACCGCGAGCCTTGGCTTCCGCCATGGAACCTGCAGCAACTAAATCGTTAAATGCAACGATTTCGGCCTTAATGAAACCTTTTTGGAAATCGGTGTGAATCACACCGGCCGCAACTGGTGCGGTATCGCCCTTATGAATTGTCCACGCACGTGTCTCTTTTGGACCAGCGGTTAAATACGTTTGAAGTCCTAACGTATTAAATCCAACGCGAGCAAGAGTTGTAAGTCCTGGTTCTTCTAAACCAATTGCTGATAACAATTCCATGGCATCGGCTTCATCTAATTCAGCAAGTTCGGCTTCTGTCTTGGCATCCAAGAAAATTGCTTCTGATGGCGCAACCATGGCTTGAAGTTTTTCGCGTAACGCAGGATCACTTAGTTCAGCGGCATCAACATTAAATACATATAAGAATGGCTTGGCGGTCATTAGGTGCAATTCAGCAATCGCGGCTAGGTCGACTTTGGAACCGTAAAGTAATTTTCCAGAATTTAGAATCTCTTGCGCCTGCTTAACAACCTCGATCATGGCGGCCTTCTCTTTGGCAATCCGCGCTTCTTTTTCTAATCTAGGCAGGGCTTTTTCAATTGTTTGTAGATCGGCTAAGCCAAGTTCGGTATTGATTACTTCAATATCTGATGCCGGATCCACAAATGAACCCACACGTTCACCTTCGCGAGTTACATTCTCATCGGTGAAGACTCGGATGACCTGACAGATTGCATCGGTCTCGCGAATGTTCGCCAAGAATTTATTTCCAAGTCCAGCGCCTTCAGATGCGCCTTTTACAATTCCGGCGATATCAACAAAGGAGACAGTGGCAGGCAGAATCTTTTCGGAGGTAAAAATTTCAGCGAGCTTTGGTAGGCGAGCATCTGGAACGCCCACGATTCCCACATTTGGCTCGATTGTTGCGAAGGGATAGTTCGCCGCCAATACGTTGTTCTTGGTCAGAGCGTTAAAAAGGGTCGATTTACCCACGTTGGGCAGTCCGACGATTCCAATAGAGAGGCTCACAAGGAGTAGAGCCTACGCGGGATTGTCGGTGCTTCCTGCCACGATACGGACATGAACAGCACAACAGGCCTCATATTGGGCATATTGATCGGGGTAACGCTCGGAATTTTGATTGGGATTTTAGCCACAAAGGGTCGATCTAAATCAAATGACCCATTAATCGATGAATTAAAGAAGCAAGTTGAGAATGAGCGAAGCAAAACTGAGGCCACTACAAAATTAAATTCTGAACTCGAAGCGATGAAACAGACCGTTGAAAAATTAACACTCGCTACTGGCGAGGCTGACCGACGCAGAATTCGTGCGGAAGCAGAGATTACCGACCAAGTTAAATATATGGCCGAACACAATGAAAATTTAGTTAAGCAAACTCGTGCGATTGCCGGTGCGCTCGCAAGTTCACAAACTCGCGGCAAGTTTGGTGAGGCTCATCTTGAAAAATTACTCGAGAGCGCTGGCTTAATTGAGAACGAACATTTCACAAGACAGAGCGCCTCGGAAAAACTTGGCGATTCTGGTGCTATCCCAGATGTAACAATCGGAATGCCTGGTGGCAGTGTTATATATATTGACTCTAAATTTCCATTTCAAAGATTCTATGAAGCCTTTGAAACCCAAGATGATGCCGAGCGCGCTCGCTTGCTCACTGAACATTCTAAAGATCTTCTGAAGCACATCGAGGCGCTCTCAAAGCGTAAATATGCCGAGCGTGGCCCATCACCAGATTTCGTTATTTTATATGCACCGATTGATGCGATCTTCATTGAGGCCGTAAAAGCGATTCCAGATTTCCTTGATACTTCATTCCGACTCGGTGTGACGATTGCGACCCCAACTTCAATGATGGCGCTTCTTCGCACTGTTGGCTACCTTTTTAGTAGAAACCGCGTCGCGGCAAATGCCGAGGAGATTCAAACTCTCGCCGTTAAGTTCCTGCGCGATATCTCATCGTTGCACGACAAGATCGTTACCGTTGGCGATAGATTAAAGAGCACCCTGAAGGCTTATAACGACATGATCCCAACGGCAGAGACAACTGTTCTCTCTGCTGCAAAGAAAATGAAATCACTGGATGTTGCAGGAAAGCCGCTCAAGGTTTTCCCAGAAGTATCCGAGAATTTGCGTTCGCTAGAAAGTAAATTAGCCTTGGATGCACCAGAAGATTTTATTGAGGTGGAAGAGTTAGATTTAACTGAAAACTTAGCCGAGAGCGAAGAGGAATAAGCAGATGACATCTACAATCGATTCAGTTCGAAAAAAGGGCGTAACTGGCCCGGGCCTAAAGCCAGCAGGAATCATCATCTTGCAGTTCATATTTATTTTTCTCGTAGAGGCTCTGGAATACGAAGTTACCAAGGTTGGTCGGATCACCGGTATTGCGCTAATTCTTTGCTCGATTGGTGGTCTTTACTTAGGTCGTGCTGGAACTTCACTTGTTAACGCAGTAAATCCGCCAATTGCGCTATTGGTTGCCACGCTATTTATTATGTCGCTGCTTGGTGGCGCGGGACTTCACGTAACAAAAATTGGTTTGGATTTGGTATCAAGTCTTGCTGGAGTTGCGCCATTTCTGATCTTTGCAACGTTAATTGGTTGGGGTGGGCATTTCGCTCGAAATACCAGAACTAAAGCAGCGCGTAAGAATTAGTAAAACTAGCTCTTTCCGGCTTCGCGCAGATCTTTTCGAAGCTCTGGTGGGATGGCAAAGAGTAAGTGTTCTTCCATTGCAGTAACGGTTTCAACATTTGAAAAGCCGCGCTCAGCAAGCCAGATCATTAAATCTTTTACCAAAATTTCAGGGACCGATGCTCCACTGGAAACTCCAATGGTTTTTACCCCTTCAAGCCATTCATCCTTGGCTTCGGCGGCATAATCAATTAAGTAGGCGGCCCTGGCACCATATTCAAGTGAAACTTCAACCAGGCGCACCGAGTTTGATGAGTTAGTCGAACCGACAACCAGAACAAGATCCGCAACTTCGGCAATCTGCTTTATTGCGATCTGGCGGTTCTGAGTTGCATAACAAATATCATCACTTGGCGGATCCATTAAATTTGGAAAGCGCTTTTTTAGCGCAGCGACGGTAGCGAGCGTTTCATCAACGCTAAGGGTTGTCTGTGAAAGCCAAGCCACTTTATTTTCATCTTTAACCTGGATGTCATCAATTCCATCAATTCCATCGACCAAAATAATATGATCAGGAGCTTCACCGGCAGTCCCATCAACTTCTTCGTGGCCTT
>Ga0194047_10001219_pt1 | contig 16105 bp, 2 predicted proteins | sample JunL225m_MetaG_2_FD_160070 | JGI IMG/M metagenome (GOLD analysis project Ga0194047, IMG submission 160070) | Anoxic zone freshwater microbial communities from boreal shield lake in IISD Experimental Lakes Area, Ontario, Canada - Jun2016-L221-5m | ecosystem: Environmental > Aquatic > Freshwater >... | reverse complement strand
CTTCATATCCTGACCAATCTAAGGTAGTTCCTGCTACTGAACCTGTGAACGTAATCGTACCTGTATTGCTTCCGCTACAAATACTGAACGCATTTGATGGGGTTGCACTTACTGATGGTAATGCATGGATGGTTAACTGTACGTCAAATGGTACGCCTGGACAACTTCCTCCTAATGGGGTAATGCTGAAGTTAACTACTGCATCACTTGAGGTACTTGCATTGGTTGCTGATACTGAAATCGCTGCTGGGTCTTGACCATTCAAGTCGCCTCCTGCTATGTTCTCATTTACACTTCCACTTAACATTGTTGCTGTCCATGCAAAGTTGGTTGCTCCTGAAGCTGCTGTTAATGGTATGTACACTGCATCTCCACTACAAATAGTTGTTGCGGATGCACTTCCTGATGGACGTGCTGTTACAGATGCGGTAGCTGTATAGCTTGATCCTACACATCCTCCTGCGGTTGGTGTGATAGAATAGGTTACGGTACCATTTAAATCTACACTGCCATCGTTGTGCAACACTTCGGAGATACTATTGCCACTTTGTGTGGTTGTACTAAATCCGCTTGTTCCTGCTGTTCCACCTGCTGACCATGCAAAAGTATTGATGCCTGGTGCGCCTGTCGTTAAATCAAACGTTGGAGCGTACCCATCACAAACTACATCGGATGATGGGGTAGATACGCCTACTGGAGTTGGTTTAACGGAAATTTGTGAAGTTAATGATGCTGCTCCAACACATCCGTTAGCACTTGGTGTTACGGTATATTTAATGGTTCCAACTGTAGTATTGGTAGTATTACTCAATACATCATTGATAGTTGAACCGCTAGATATTGGTGATGTTCCTGATACAATTCCACTATTGTTTGATTCGAACCAAGTAAATGTTGCACCTGATACTGAAGAACTCAACGCTACGTTTGATGGTAAACCACTACAGATTGATGTGCTTGGGTAGCTAAAAGAAACATCTGGAGTAGGATTCACTGTTACATCAACATTATAGGTCGCTGATTGACAAAGCGTAGGTGTTGTTGTCGAATGTGCAGTAACTACATATCTTACTACACGTGGCGAGAAAGTCGCATTGTGTAATTGATTTGCAATTGTGCTTCCACTTCCAGTTGCTGGAACTGAAATTGCTGTACCACCCACTGTAATATCTGATGCTGTCCAAGTAAATGTACTTGGTATATCAGAAGTTAAAGTAATTGCGGTTGTTGAATTATCACAAATTGCAGTAGAACCTGAATACGAACCTACTGGTAATGCATCAACAGTGATTGCAGATGTTGCAGTATTGGTACAATTGTGACTTGAAGTAGCTGTAACAGTATAAGTAACTGGTGAAGTAATACCTGAAGCTGAAACAGTAGCTGTTGTAGTTCCTGACAAATAAGTTGCCGGACTCCAACTATAAGTAATCGCATCAGCACCTGCTGTTGCAGAAGCAGTTAATGTAGTTCCAAAAGTAGAACAAACTGGTGTTGATGTAGGAACAGAAATAGTTGATACCGCATTGTAAATAGTTGCAACAACAGGTACACGTGTTGGAGTAGAACATGCACCATTATAAGCTTCTACATAATAAGTAGTAGTTGAAATCACATTAGGACTATAAGATGTTCCACTATTTACAAGTGTACCACCTGTAGATGTATTATACCAATTTAAAGTATAATTGGTAGGATCCGCAGGATTCAATGCTGCTGATAGATTTACGATACCCGCTCCACAATTGGTTCCTCCAACAACAGATGGTGCTGTAGGAATTGTTTTTACAACAACTGTTGCTGTATCTAGTTTATTGCAACTAGATAAGTTATCATGAATTGAAACAATATAAGAGGTTGTCGCAGTTGGTGTAGCAACAGGATTTTCAATTGTCGCTGAACTTAAAGTAGTAGAAGGAGACCATGTAAATGTATAACTTCCTGGTGGTGTATATCTCCATCCTTCCGGTACTGTAGTTGTCCAAGCTGTTCCATTTCTTCCTGGAGCTGCAGAACCAATGGTTCCATTACTGTTATTTACTCCTGTTGTTTTAGCACCTGCGATAGGAGTACCTGTTGAACATAATGCATCAGAAACAGTTAAATGGGTTTCAACAATTCCTGTTGTTTCATATAAATAAATTTGTCCTGACATATTTCCTATTGAACTACCTACATCATACATTCCACAATTATCAAAACTAATAATCATTCTTCTCAATGGTGCAACACCATCTACCCAATAATGAATAGATCCTGAATTATAGGTAGAACCAACCACCATGTCTGTCCAAGCTAATGCAACAAAGTTTGTGACAGTAGTGTTTGGCAATGGTCCTGGAGTGTAAGAAGTACTATAGGTAGGTCCGAACTGAATATTACCATTTGTACTAATTTCAAATGTAGTATAACTGCTTCCAAAGAAATTAAAACTAAATGGAATAGTAATAGGTGAACTCAACGCGTCATCTCCAGTTGGACCAACACCTGCACCACTTGGTACTGGGACATTAGTATATGGAATTGATGTTACAGCAAAAGTTGTCGCAGATAATCCAGATGTAATTTGAGATGTACTTCCAGTACAAATAGTATTTGGCGTAGCATAGGCATTTACAGCAGGGAAATGGTACAATGTAATATTGGTAGTAGCAGATGAAGCACATCCAGTAGTAGGGTCGCTTCCTGTTACGGTGTAAGTGGTGTTTGTTACTACTGTAGCTGTCGCTACAGTAGCTATTACAGATGAGCCAGTGGTTGTAGCTAAAGTGTTCACACCACTTTCACTCCAAGTATATGTATAGTTAGGGTCGTTTGAACTACTTGCTGTTAACGTTACAGGAGAAACTCCACATAAAGTTGTAGGGCTGGTAACATTTACAACTGGTGCTGGAGTCCAAGAGATAGTTTGAGAGGTGCGAGCACTAGCACAAGTTGCGCTTTCTTCTGCAGCATAATAAGTTGTAGTCGCTGTTACAACAGGTGTTGTAAATACTGTACCTGTATATAATATTGTACCACCAGTAGCTGCATTGTACCATTTAATGCTATTTCCTGCTTGTGGAGTTGTAGCAGTCAATGTAGTAGTAGCTGCACCACACAGCGCAGATAGTGTTGGTGTAATAGTTGGAACACTTGGTGTTTGGTTAACTGTTACTGTCACATTTGCTGTGGAAGCACAATTCGCTGCACCAGGAGTGTAAGCTGACAAAGTGTAAGTGGTAGTAGTTGCAGGAGTTACAGATTGAGTATTTCCTGTTAAACTTCCTGGATTCCAAGTCCAAGTTAAACCACCGTCTCCATAAGCCAATAAATTCACCTTATAATCTTCAGTTTCACCCCATGTGTATGTTCCAGTTGCTGCAGGAGAAGCTACTCCTTCATCATCAACTATACGCATTAAAGTTAAACCAGGACTTACTCCTGTAGTTGGAATGGTGAATGTTCCAGAATATGGAGTTCCTGTCGTAGCTGCGGTAATAGTTGAAGGTGTATTATACATTTTTTCACTTGATTCGAAAATACCATTTCTGTTCAAATCAAGGTAGATAGCGAATCCAGAACCATATGCACTTCCACTACAATATCCAATAGTAATTGTAAAAGGAATAGTTGCACCTACCGCGAAACTTGGAGCAGTTAAGTTTGTATAGTTTTGATACATGTTTGCCGAAGAAGCTGCTAAGCCATTGATAGCTCCAGCACCAGTTGCACCACAAGCCGCAACATTATTAATTTGATTTCCTGTCGCTCCTACCACAACACCTAAGATTTCATCATCTGCAGTGCTAGTAGCACTTGAAGTTGCATATCCTGTTGGTAAGGTTTGAGATCCTGAAGTGACAACATAACCTGCTAATGCAACTGAACTTCCTGAACATATTGTGCTAGGAGTTGCAGTTGTACTTCCAATCACTGGGTAAGCACCAATTGATATGGTTATTGTAGATTGTGCTGAACACATTAAAATTGGGTCAAAGGCAACAATACTGTAAACATAAGTACCTGCAGCAGTTGGAGAAACTGTTAGAGCACTTACTGATTGAACAACAGAACCTGTAATTCCACTTGCGTTTCCACCTGTAGCAGTCCAAGTATATTGAGTATAAACGTTTCCATGACTGAAGTCTGATTGAGTAGCATCCAAATGAACACTTGATCCAAGACAAACCGATGGAGCATCAACACTAGATGCAAGAATTGCATCAGGTTGATTAACTGTTTCTGTAACAGCCACTCTGTTTCCAGGGCAACCATTTGAACCTGATTCAGCCACATAGAACGTAGTGGAGGTTCCGATGGATGTTGTATACGTAGCCGATGTACTTGTTTGTAACAAAGTACCTCCAGTTGCAGCATTAAACCAATTAAATGTTCCTGTACCTCCTGAAGTTGCTACACTGGCAGTAGGTACTCCGAAACCGCATTGTACACCATCTATTTCAGTCGGTGCTGCACCTAATGGCAATACATTTAGTGTTGTGGTAGCTGTTGTTGCACAAGTACCATTGTCTCCAGATACCGTATAAGTGGTAGTACTTGTAGGATTTACAGTTACACTTGCTCCTGAAATAGCTACAGGATTCCATGTCCATACTAAAGTACCTGCTCCGTAAGCCTGAATATTTACAACATAATCTTGGGTTTCACCATAGGTGAATGCTCCGCAGCCCATTGTACCATCCATGGTATAACCATAATATTCTGTATTAATACGCATTTTGGTTAATCCAGCTGAAACACTTGTTGGTATTGTGATACTAGCATTACCAGTCCAGGCACTTCCTGAAGAGTTAACACCAAGACTAGTATATTCGCTTGATTCAAACGTTCCATTTCTGTTGTAATCAATCCAAACTCCAATATAGTTATAGTAATAACTGCTAACTGATATTGGATATGTTTGACCGACTGTTAATGTAGTTGTAGACGAGCCAACTGGAGCATTGTCTTGATAATAAGGAGTTGCGCTTAGACATGCAGGGCTACTGTTTAATGTATTAAAACTTACATTAGTAATTACACCGTAATAGCAACTGCTAGTACCATAGGTATGTGAAGGAGTACAATACCCAGTTGGAACTGTTTGTGGACCAGATACAATTGTTTGTGCCGATAGTGTAGAATTAGAACCGGAACAAACGGTTGCCGGGGTTGCCGCAACGTTTACTAGAACTGGTGAAGCAATAACAGTGACTGAAACTGTAGAAGAATAACCACAAGTCCCATCATTAGCAGCCAAAGTATAAACATAAGTACCTAATGCGCTTGGTGTCACCGCAAGTGAACTATTGCTGTTTGCATTTGTAATTGGTGATGTTAAACCACTACCAGTTGTTGACGACCAAGTAGAAGTTAATGCTGTAGCATCATTTTGACTCAATGTTAGAGAACTTCCCAAACATATTGTTGTAGATGAAGCTAAAGCATTCATAGTTATCGTTGGAGTAGTTACTGTTTCTGTAACTGCTGTTCTTGCAGATGAACATCCATTATTTCCTTTTTCACTTACATACCAAGTGGTAGTAGCGTTGATTGAATTTTGGAATGTTGTGTATCCTGTTGTTGGTAACTGAGTTTGAATAATTAGATTATCAATTGCGGTGCTCATCGATACACCTCCTGTACGTCCAGCGACAACATGTTTCCAAGTTGATTTATCCGTAGACATATAAGAAGCAGGTAACTGAACATTATTAAAGATTGTTACACCACCAATTACTAAAGTTGCTTGACCTAAAGTATTAACTGTAAGTGTATAATGTTTGGTAGTAGTTAACCATGAAGAGTTACTTGAATAAGCTAACATTCCTGTTGAAGCAGCATCAGTTGAGTTGAAACTAGCCCCTGTTTCGTTATATAATAAATATATACCTTGAATGTTAGGATTAGTAGTGCCATACGCATCGAAAGCAACACGTAATCCTGTACCTGAACCTTGTTCTGAACCTGTGCCTACCGCATCAGGAGCAAAACTATAACTAAATCCATCAGCCATGTTGCTAACAGATGCACCTGTTGTGGTGGCATCAAAATCAACTTGCAATTGAGTAGTAGTATTACCACTTGCAGCAATCATCATTCCTCCTTGTTGCGAAGCTGAATTTGGATATAATGTTAAAACTCCTCCCGAAACCGCTGCAACGCCATAAAGGGTAGCACCATTTGTTCCGGTAGCAAAGTCGTTAGTATAATAAGTTTGTAATGAACTTGCAGGTCCTTGAACCAAAGTTCCACCTGTTGAGGAATTGTACCAAGAATATTGATTTGTTCCATTTCCTATATCACCTGTTGATATTGATGCGGTTGGAATTCCAAAACCACATTGTGTACCATTTGAAGCCAATGGGGCATTAATAACAGGATTCATATTTACTGTCACAGCCGCAGTGCTCACACAAGCTCCAGCATCAGCCGATACAGTATATGTTGTAGTCGCGGCTGGTGTTACTGTTACTGTTGCACCTGTTATTGCACCTGGATTCCAAACCCAATTTAATGTGCCTGGCCCGTAAGAAATAAGACTAACTGAATAATCTTCTGTTTCACCCCAAGTATAAGTACCTGTTGCAGCAGGTGAAGCTACGCCTTCGTCATCAACGATTCTCATTAATGTTAATCCTGCAGTTACTCCTGTAGTAGGAATAGTAAAGGTACCTGAATAAGTTGTTCCAGCAACAGCTGCAGTAACTGTAGCTGGCGTGCTATACATTTTCTCGTTGGCATCAAATACTCCGTTTCTGTTCAAATCTAAATAAATGGCAAAACCAGAACCATAGGCACTTCCGCTACAATATCCAATTGTTATTGAAAAAGGAACTACTTGACCTACTGTGAAATTAGGTGCAGTAAGGTTGGTGTAATTTTGATACATGTTTGCCACAGAAGCAGCTAAGCCATTAATTGCTCCTGCACCCACAGCCCCGCATGCTGCTACATTGTTAATTTGGTTTCCAGAAGAGCCTATTACAACTCCAAGGATTTCATCATCTGCGGTGCTTGTTGCACTCGATGTAGCATATCCTGTTGGTAATGTCTGTGGACCCGCAGCGATAGTTTGAGCAACTAATGTTGAAGGGTTACCTGCACATACTGACGATGGAGTAGCTGTTGTAGTTACAATTGGCGGTCCAGCTATTACATTTACTGTAACTGATGAAGTGGTAGCACATCCTGAAGAAGTTTCTAATGCACTTAACGTATAGGTTTGTGTACCTGCTACTCCCGGTGAAACACTTATTGCAGAAGTACCGCTCGGTGTTCCAGGAGCATTATTACCGGTCCAGGTAAACTGGTTATATATATTATTAGTGTTTACTTGAGTATATCCTAAAGTGGTTGGAGAATTCACACAGAAATTATTCTGGGTAGAAGTAGCAACAATAACATCTGGGATAGACACGGTGATGGTAACAGGTGTACGTGGATACGACTCGCACCCATTAGCACCTACTTCAGTTACATAAAGGGTAGTAGTGGTGCCAATATTAGATGAAAAAGTGGTTGAGGTAGAAGTTTGCAACGCAGTTCCACCTGTTAATACATTGTACCATTTAAATGTTCCACTACCACCTCCATTTGAACTAACAGAAGCTGTTGGTATTTGTGTACCACACTGCGATGAATTAGTTGCAGATGGTGCATTAGGTACAGGGTTAACGATTATTGTTTGCGTATTGTTTACAGGACAAGCTCCACCTGTTGCTGTAACAGTATAGGTTGTACCTATGGAAGGTGATACAGTAACCACATTACCAGAAAGACTACCTGGTTGCCAAGACCATGTATATGATCCAACTCCCATTCCTGTTATATTTATTTTATAATCTTCAGTTTCCCCCCAAGAATAAGTACCAGTTGGAGTAATTGCAGATGATTCAACATAAACAATTCGCATTAAGGTAACCCCTGGAGTAGCAGAAGTAGGAATTGTAATTGTTCCTGTTTCGGTACCATCGGATCCTGAAGTGGAACCAGTTGGAACCCCATATGCTTTCGTATACAACTGTTCGCCTGGTAAATCAAATACTCCATTTCTATTTAAATCAACAAAAATAGCTGCCATATTACTATAGCTGGTGGTACCATTATATCCTAATGTCAAAGTAACAGGATATGAACTACCTGCAGCTAAAGTTGGTGCAGCTACTAAAGCTGTGTAATTTGAATACTCAGTTAAGATGGATGCAGGTAGTCCATTAGCGGCACCACCACCAGTTGTAGTGTTGGTAGATGTTTGATTAATAAGACTTCCGCTAGTACCTAACGAAAAACCATGAATCTCTTCATCAGCTGTTGATGTTGCATTTGAAGCAGCATAACCAGTTGGGAAGGTTTGAGGACCAGAAATTGTACCTAAGGCTGTAATGGTAGTTGAACCTCCAAGACATATTGTCGCAAATGATGCATTCACTGAAACCACTGGCGGGGTGACGATTGAAATCGCTTGTGTAGAGGTTACGGTACAAGTTCCATTGGTAGCTGATACGGAGTAAGTTCCTGCAGCAGTAGGTGTAGCATTCACAGCCGCACTTGAATTTGAAGCTAGTCCATTACCAGCCGCGCCTGTCCATGTATACACAAAACCATTCGCTGAAAAATCTGGTGTTGATAAATTAATTGTTGTTCCTGGGCATATTGAAGTGCTTGGAGTTGTTGTTATTCCGGTAGGAACAGTAACCGTAACTGCGGTACGAGGACCAGAACAAGAACCATTGTTTTGTTCCACATAATAGGTGGTGGTGGTACAAGGAGAAACTGATAGTGTACTCGAGCTCAAAGCCAATGGAGTACCATTAATAGCTGCATTCCACCAATTGAATATGGTCTCAGTACCCGAAGCAGAAAGCGTTTGGCTTTGACCAGGGTAGGTAGAAGTTACACTTGATGCAGTAGGAGCAGCTGGACCAGCTAAGGTAAATGATGAAGCAGATGTTCCTGTTCCAAAATCAGTGGTTACTGAAATTGTTCCTGATGTAGTAACAGGTACAACGGCCGTAATTTGACCATCGTTAACAATCGAATAAGAAGTAGCATTAACGCCATTGAATTTAACTGCAGTGGCACCCGTAAAACCAGCGCCATTTATTGTAATGGTTGCACCTGGACAACCACTTGAAGGAGAAAGCGAAGTAATTGATGGTACTGGGGCTATCATAAATTCATCTAAACCTTGATCGCACGTACCTGAACCATAATTCGAATTTGACATGTATCTAAAACCAACCGTTTGGTTGGCATAAGCAGAAAGGTCGACAATATTTCTTGTCCAGTTAGTTGTAGCGCTAGATGAACCAAATGTAGAATTACTAGTGGTATGAGCATATAAGGTAGTCCAACTAGCTCCTGAGTTCGTAGTAATTTGCAATGTTAAAGGAACGGGTGAAGTAGTGTAACCCGAAGAACCCAAGAAATAATAATAAGATAATTTCATGGGAGTAGCCGAAAGCGCGAAATATTCAGTATTTAGATAATAAGGGTTATAAGTTGTTGTGGCATTATAAACATATAAATACATAAAATTAGTACCTGCTTTAGGTCCTGAAACACCATAAGTACCATCAGCTGTGGTAGATGTCCAGTGATAAGAAGCACCAGCAACACCTTCGGTAGCTGACCAACTAGTAGGCATAGATGCTCCAAAACTTTGAGTATAAGGGAATGTAGATGTAGGAGGTAAGTAAACTTTTACCATACCAGCACCACCAGTGTTCCCTGGTCTTGCTGTTGTTCCTGATAATCTCAAACCTCCACTTGCACCTCCACCAGGAGCTGTACCAGCTGTACCTGTACCGTTGGTAGTTCTACCAGCAGCGCCAGCACCGCCACCAGAAAGACTTGTTCCAGCGGTTGTACCAGTAGCATTACCTCCAGTGGCTGAAGAACCAGCACCACTTCCACCTGCACCTGAAATGGTAGAAGTTCCGGCAGCACCATTACCACCTGCGTAAGTTATCGTACCTACGTTACCAGAACTAGTTCCTGTACCGCCAGCACCTAAAGCTCCATTTCCTCCACCTGGACCACCAACAGCAACTACAGATGAACCAAAAGAGGAGGTTCCTCCAGTACCAGCAAATGTTCCATTAGCACCTGTTCCCGAACCTGCTGTTCCGCCAGCACCAACGGTTATGGTGATTACTTGTCCTGGAGTAACTGTGACAATACTTTGAGAGAATGAGCCTCCAGCACCACCACCACCACCTTGAGCAGTAGCGTTAGTTCCTCCAGAACCTCCTCCAGCGCCCCATGCTTGAACGGTGACAGAAGTAACACCAGCGGGAACTGTCCATGTACCTGAGGAGTTAAATACTACTTGTGCATTCACACCTGTTATGCTTGTTACAATAAGTAACAAAGCACATAACAACCATCTCCATATAGGTGTGGCTGCTTTTTTTGTTTTTGTAATTTTCGTCATTTGTTTTTTGTTTTTGTTTTTGAGTTAATTAATTGTTTTTGTTTACTATTTTTAAATTCTGTTTTCGTTTTTTCATTTTGTACTATTTTTCCTTTTTAAAGTTTAATTTTAGCATTAATACGACCCTAATATTGTTGATAAAACTGTTGATATTTATTCGACATTTTTAAATTACCAATAAGAAGCCTTCTTTGTTTCAGGTGACAAATGGATAGAAAAAAAAATAAGATTACAATGACTTTACACCTGATTCTAGGTTTTTTATTTCTAACTTATTGATTTTAGGGCATTTTTTTATTAACTTTTTTTGTTTTTTTGGTCGAAAGCAATGAATAATGGGTAGTTTTCGGTGTTTTATGAATACAAACGGATGCTGTATACATACTTTTAGCGTATACCTGAAAATGATAAAAACATAATCTTGACTTAACTTTTGTTGAATAATAAAGCTGATGCACCTCAGCGATTTTTTTCAATTCATTTTGTTGCAAAAAAAAAGGAGAAAAAATGTTCTTCCTTTCTGGTCAACGTTTCGATGCTTATAATTTCCGAAACGAACGCTGTTTAGGAAAGATTCCTTTTTCTTAGTTTTCGATGTTTCTTCAGGGGTAATTCTTGAGTTTGACCATGACTGGCATAAAATAACTAATTGAAATTAAGAAACATGAGCTTTAAACTACCAAATACCGCCTTGTTCGAACACGGTGTGAACGTATTGGAATACGGTGTGACCGTATTGGAATACGGAGTGACCGTATTGGAATACGGTGTGAACGTATTGGAACACGGTGTGAACGTATTGGAACATAGTGTGACCGTATTGGAACACGGTGTGACCGTATTCGAACGCGGAGTGACCGTAGAGGAAAGAGTCGGTTTTGGGTTGAATTTTAACTCAAATAAGATAACAATGACATTACACCCGATTCTCTATTATCTATCTCTAACTAATTGAATTAAAGCCTTTTTTTATTAACTTGTTTTTTTTTGGTCAAAATAAAAGGGAAGTGAGTGATTTTTCTGTACTTTGTAAGTACAAACAGATGCTTTTTTGCATACTTTCAGAATATTGCTGAACATGATAAAAACATAATTTTCGCTTAACGTTAGATATATAAAAAGTATATTATTAGAGCTGTTTTTTAAAAATCGTTTTATTTAAAAATAAAGGAGAAAAATGTTCTTCTTTTTGGTCAACTTTTCGATGTTTATAATTTCCTAAATGGTCGCTGTTTAGGAAACAGTCTTTTGTATTACTTTTCTATGTTTCTTTATAGTCAATTCTCTAGATTAACTTATGTGGAATTTAATGAGATTAAACTTGCTCCTCCTTAATGAGAGTGATGCGAGTGAATAAATTATAAATATTCGAAAATGGTATATTAAAATAAGGAAATCAGCTACTACCCTCGAAACGATAGTAAACTAGAAAATTGCTCTACTTTCTATTTCTTAATGTTTATATTGTCCTTTGCTTTTACGGATGGTTACCGCCACTATTTTGTACTCAGGACACAAAGCTTCGCTGTCGTGTTCATCGCTGGTAATCATGTTCAACATTAAATCAGGGAAATGGAAAGTAGTACTTAAAATTCCTGCTCTCACCTGGTCAGTAATTTTTGCTTTGATATCTACCTTGCCTCTAGGCGACTCCACACAAACCATGTCTCCATTGTTGATAAGATGTTTGGATGCATCTTCAGCATTCATCATCAATACGTCTTCCGTAAGAATATCCACATTACCCGTTCTGCGGGTCATGGTACCTGAGTTGTAATGTTCCAATTCGCGATTGGTGGTGAGTATGTAAGGATATTTCTTGTCGTGAGTAGTGGTCTCATTGCTTTCTTTATAATCGAAATAATGAAACTTTCCTTTTCCACGATGGAATTTTTTCTTGTGTAGTATTTGTGTATCGCCTCCGCTTTTCAGTACAGGCCATTGTTTTCCATTCTCTCCAAGGTCTTTCCATTTCACACCTGCAAAGAAAGGAACGATTTTAGAAATCTCTTCTAGCATGGTATCGGTCTTAAATTCGGGTTGAGGATATCCCATTTTGTTCATGATGTCGACCATGATTTCACCATCACTTTTGGTTCCTGAAAGTGGTTCGACAACTTTCTGCACACGTTGAATTCTTCGCTCTGAATTGGTAAATGTTCCGCTCTTTTCTAGGAAAGAAGCGCCTGGTAAAACAACGTTAGCATATTTAGCCGTCTCGGTGATGAACAATTCTTGAAGCACAAGCAATTCAAGGTTTTCCATTGCTTCAATCACTTTCTTGGTGTTCGGGTCGGTTTGTACTACATCTTCGCCCATCAACCAAAGTGCTTTCAACTTGCCGTCAATAGAGGCTTCGAACATTTCAGGAATTTTTAATCCTTTGCTGAATGGAATTTTTGTTTGATAGAAAGCAGCGTATTCTTTATTTATTTCAGGGTCGTACGAACTCATGTAACCTGCACCCAAGTGCGGTTGACAGCCCATGTCGGCAGCACCTTGCACATTATTTTGTCCACGAAGGGGGTTCACCCCTACTCCTTTTCTTCCAATGTTTCCAGTAATCATCGCTAAATCGGAAATCAACATCACGGTGTACGAACCTTGAGAATGTTCAGTAACACCTAAACCATGAAAAGACATAGCACTGCCTGCTTTGGCATAAGCCACTGCTGCTTGTTTTACCAAGTTTCTGTCTACACCTGTTATCAACTCCATAGCAGCAATGTCTGTTTTCAGAATCTGTGTGCGGAAATCGACATATCCTTCGGTGCGGCTATTAATAAATTCTTTTGCTTCCAATCCTTCGGAGATGATGAAAAAAAGCATCATGTTCAACAAGGCTACGTTGGTACCCGGTTTCAATTGTAAATGAATGGTAGCGTAACGTGCAAGCTCGGTCTTACGCGGGTCAATCACGATAGTGGTTTTGCCCTTCATGGCAAACTGCTTGAGTTTAACTCCTGTTACAGGATGCGCATCGGTTGGGTTAGCACCAATAATCATGATGCAATCAGTATGTTTAATGTCTTCTACCGAGTTGGTAGCAGCACCTGTGCCAAATGCACGCTGCATACCATTTGCCGTAGGCGAGTGACAAACACGAGCGCAACAATCAATATTATTGGTACCAATAACAGCACGAATAAATTTCTGCATCAAGTAATTCTCTTCGTTGGTGCAGCGTGCAGAAGAAATACCTGCAATGGAATCGGCACCGTGTTTTTGTTTTATGGCTGTTAATTTTTCTGCAATAAAAGTATAGGCTTCGTCCCAAGTAGCTGGCTCCAACACACCATTTCGTCTGATGAGAGGAGTACGCAAACGATCAGGATGATTATAGAATGAAAAGGCATACCGCCCTTTAAGGCAGGTGTGTCCTTGATTCACTTCGGCATTGTAAGGTGCCTGTATTGATTTTACTTTTCCGTTCAACACGGCCACATCGAGGTTGCAACCCACACCACAATAGGTACAAATGGTACGAACTTTTTTATCAGCAACAATTGATTTCGATTCGAACACATCGGAAATGGCGGAAGTAGGACAAGCCTGAGCACAAGCACCACAGCTTACACAATCGGAATCGAAAAAAGATTTGTTATCACTCTTTACGATATGACTATCGAAACCACGACCAGCCATGGTAAGCACCATTTCACCCTGCACTTCATCACAAGCACGCACACAACGAAAACAATTGATGCACTTCGAAAAATCGGAAGTCATATACGGATGACTCAAATCTTTTTTTCGGTCGAGATGTGTTTTGCCTTCGGGATAACGCACATCGCGCACTCCCACTTTAGCAGCAACAGTTTGCAATTCGCAATTGTTGTTTACCTCGCAAGTAAGGCAATCTAGAGGATGGTCGGTGAGTACCAATTCAACAATGTTCTTACGCAACTTCACAATGCGGTCGCTATGCGTATTGATAAACGAATTAGGAATAACAGGAGTATGGCAAGAAGCCATTGATTTAGCAGGGCCATTTGCTGTAAGCGCTACATCCACGCTGCATACACGACACGAACCAAAAGGGTCGAGGTTGGGTGCATCGCAAAGTGTAGGAACAAAATCGTTGCCTAAATGTCGTTTCACAAACTTAAGAATGGTTTCTCCTTCAATAATCGGATAGACTTTATCGTTGATGGTTGCAGTAAGTTCCATGTTGGTTTATTTTTTAAAATAGGGTGATAATTCCGACTCGAAATATTTCATTGCATTTTTTACAGGCAAAGGTAGTCCACCTCCGAGGGCACATAAAGAGCCTGTTTCGAGGGTTTCGAGTAAATCGTTCATTAATGTAAGGTCGATTTTATAATCTTCGTTCTGTGCTTTCTCAATCATTTCGTAGCCACGTGTGGAGCCCAAACGACAAGGGAAACACTTACCACAGCTTTCGTGAGCAGTGAATTTAAACAGGTGTTCAATGTATTTAATCAATGGAAAATCTTCGGGAATACAAACAATGGAAGCATGACCCAAGAGGAAACCTTCGCGGGCAAAGGAATCGAAGTCGATGGAAAGATTTTCGATTTTGCTTATTGGCACCAAGCCTCCAAGCGGACCTCCTATATGCATTGCTTTCACTGGCTTTCTGAAGCCTCCACCTAATTCGTGAATAACCACCGACAAAGGTGTACCCATGTCGACTTCGTAAATTCCGGGGCGATGAAAATATCCATCCAACGAAATTAATTTTGTTCCTGTTGATTTGGCTGTACCAATGGCTGCATAAGCCTTACCTCCATTTTCATAAATGAATGGAAGATTAGCCAAGGTCTCCACATTGTTTACTACGGTTGGTTTGTTGAACAAACCTTGTTGAGTAGGATAAGGAGGACGAACACGCACTTCGGGCCTTTGCCCTTCGATAGAAGAAAGCAGGGCCGTTTCTTCTCCACAGATATACGCGCCTTGTGCTTTTATTACTTTGAAATCGAAATTAAAACCCGAACCATTAATGTTTTCACCTAGTAGATTTTCTTTTCTCAATTGATCAATACATGAGGAAATAATAGCCACCGACTCGGGGTATTCGCCACGGATATACACCACACCACACGAAGCACCAGCAATGTAGCCAGCCATCATCATTCCCATCAATAAAGCATGAGGACGATTCTCCATGATGTAGCGGTCGGAATAAGCTCCAGGGTCGCCTTCATCGGCATTGCAAACAATAAATTTAGAATCGGAACTGGTATTTTTGCACGACTCTAATTTGAAGGCCATCGGGAAACCTGCTCCTCCCCTACCTCTCAGGCCTGATGCTTTTAGTTCGAGCAAAAGTTCATCAGGAGTTTTCTGAAGAAAGGTGGTGAAGATTTTATAATATTCTTTAACAGGCAACGTTGCTTTGGTGAGCACTGCTGTGCCTTTGCAAGCTACATTGTATTTTTCGACAGTGGTAACTCTGCCTTGTTTTATATTCTCAATATTGTTGATGTCTGTTCCCGAAAAGTTTTTACCATCCACATGAAAAGCTGAGTTCTCGTGGCAACGACCAAGGCAACACATTTCTCCTATTTCGTTTTCACTAAAATTCTCTGACAACTTTTTACGCAATTCAGGTTGAGTTCCTGCTGTCATGCAAGCGCTGCCATTGCATAGATATGCTTTCTTTCCTTTGTTTTCGGGCTTTAGGAAATCGTAAAACGAAACCGTACCATGCACTGTGGC
>Ga0194047_10001218_pt1 | contig 16106 bp, 8 predicted proteins | sample JunL225m_MetaG_2_FD_160070 | JGI IMG/M metagenome (GOLD analysis project Ga0194047, IMG submission 160070) | Anoxic zone freshwater microbial communities from boreal shield lake in IISD Experimental Lakes Area, Ontario, Canada - Jun2016-L221-5m | ecosystem: Environmental > Aquatic > Freshwater >... | reverse complement strand
CCGTGCACACGTGATTAAAGGAGGAAGCTTAAGTGATAAAGAAAAATTCTTACACCCCAACGACGACGTTAATAAATCTCAATCTTCTAACGACACCTTTCCTACTGCGATGCATATTGCTGCCTATCAAATTTTAACACAAACGACCATTCCTGGTATCACTGCTTTAAAAAATACTTTAGAAGCCAAGAGTAAGGAATTTATGCAAATAGTTAAAATAGGTCGTACCCATTTTATGGATGCAACCCCTTTAACATTGGGTCAAGAAATAAGTGGATATGTAAGTCAATTGAATCATGGTTTAAAAGCTATTAACAATACCCTTGCACATTTAAGTGAACTAGCATTAGGGGGTACTGCAGTGGGCACTGGTATTAATACAACTAAAGGTTATTCAGAAAATGTTGCCAAGCATATTGCTACATTAACAGGACTTCCTTTTATCACTGCCGAAAATAAATTTGAGGCATTGGCTGCACACGATGCCATTGTTGAATCGCATGGTGCTTTAAAAACAGTAGCGGTAAGTTTAATGAAGATTGCGAATGATGTGCGTATGTTATCTTCTGGACCGCGCAGCGGTATTGGGGAAATTTTTATTCCCGACAACGAACCAGGATCTTCTATCATGCCAGGAAAAGTAAACCCAACACAAAGCGAAGCACTTACCATGATTGCCGCGCAAGTGATGGGCAATGATGTAGCTATCAATATTGGAGGATCGATGGGACATTTTGAATTAAATGTTTTCAAGCCCGTGATGATATACAATTACTTACACAGCGCTCGATTAATTGGAGATGGCTGCGTTAGCTTTAATGAAAAATGTGCAGTTGGCTTAGCTCCTATCGAAGCCAATATCAATAAGCACGTTAATAATAGCTTGATGCTGGTAACTGCACTCAATACTAAAATTGGTTATTACAAAGCCGCAGAGATTGCACAAAAAGCACATAAAGAAGGCACCACTTTAAAAGAAATGGCCGTTAAATTAGGCTATGTCACTCCCGAAGAATTTGACGCCTGGGTGATCCCTAAGGATATGGTCGGCTTGTAGAAGAAGATTCATCTATTGAATATTATTCTCTTGAATAGTTCAATTAGTAAACTCTTTCTCCGTTCAAATAAGTCTTCAACACTTTCACTTGCAAGATACTATCGCTAGGCACTTTCATCAAGTCTTTGTCTAAAATAATAAAGTCGGCTTTTTTACCCACTTCAATACTACCCACTTGTTTTTCCATACGATTGGCTTTCGCAGCCCAGATGGTCATACCACGAATCGTTTGCTCACGCGACAATACATTCTCCATTTGAAACCCCCCAGCTGGAAAGCCTTTGGCATCCTGTCTTGCGACAGCTGCTAAAAATGTTTTAAATGGATTGATTTCTTCTACAGGAAAATCGGTACCCAATGGCAACCAATTGTTTTGTTCTAATAATTGTTTAAAAGCGTAGCCTCCTTTTAATCTTTCAGCACCCAATCTTTCTGCTGCCCAATACATATCACTTGTGCCATGGGTAGGCTGCACCGAAGGAACAATACTGTTGTCGCCAAACAAATGGAAATCTGCAGGGTTAATAATTTGCGCATGCTCTATTCTCCATCTTTTATCATTCTTCCCTTTTAAATATTTTGCATATATTTTTAAAATGGTTCTATTGGCACTGTCCCCTATGGCGTGCGTACACATTTGAAAATCAGTGGCAATTAATTTGGCTGCAATGCTATCAAAATGCGCAGGGCTACTACGCAAGAAGCCCGACCAGCCTGCCTTATCGGCATAGGGCTGTAACAAACAAGCGCCTCTTGAACCTAAAGCACCATCCCCATATACTTTGATGCCTTTGACCATTAATTTATCCGTTACATAACCGCCTGCTGTAAAATATTTTGAACTATAGGTACTGGGATGATCACTCAACATCACATACAAACGCATTTTTAAATCATTTGATTTTTGCAGCGCATCTACCCTATCAACATCTTCTGGACTCAATCCACAATCGGTAATCGTTGTTAAACCTGTTGCAAAACAATTTTGTTGTGCAGCAATCAACCAATCTTTATAATCTTCGTTCGTTGCTGCTGGTACTTGTTTTTCTACTATACCCACCGCATTGTCAATTAACAAACCTGTTAATTTTCCGTTTTGTGTGGTAAACTGTCCGCCTTCAATTGTTTGACCTGCTTTTACGCCTGCCAATTGTAATGCAAAGTCATTGGCAATACAAGCATGGCCATCCACTCTTTCTAAAATCACAGGTCTGTCTGGAAACAATAAATTTAATTCAGCATTGGTAGGGAATTGTTTGCCAGGAAAACGATTCTGATCCCATCCCCTTCCTTTGATCCATCCTTTGCCAGGATGTTCTACTGCAAAGGCTTTTACCCTGTCAATGGCTTCTTGCCAATTGGGAACAAACATTAAGCCTACAGTATAAAGCGATTGCCCATAGCTTAAAAAATGCGCATGCGCATCTATGAAGCCAGGGTAAACAATGGCATTGTGTGCGTTGACGAGACTATCCGATTGGTATTCTTTTAAGATGTCATCATTGGAACCTACCGCCACAATCTTACCGTCTTGAATGGCCATGGCTTCTGCTACATTAAAATCATTGTTGACTGTATAAATTTGCGCGTGATGCACAATTAAATCTACTCTTTGATGAATACAAGCACTAAATAATAGTACCGTAGCGAATGCAAATAATAAACGCATAATAAATGTTTGAGAAAATAAAAGTAAGTAAAAAAGCTAGTTCAACAATTCGCAAGGCTTCAAGCCAGTATGCTTTTTAAAAGCTGCAGAAAAATGAGAAATAGAGGAATACCCTAATAAGGCAGACACATCGGTCACGCTTAAAGATTTTTCATACAATAAATATTTAGCGTGCTCCATTCTTTGTTGTTGGTAAAAATCAAATATAGTGGTGCCAAATACCTCTTTAAAACCTTTCTTTAAATAACATTCATTCATGGCCACTTTACGGCTTAATTCCTTAATGGTAATAGGATCTCCAATATGCTGCAATAAAAATTCACGTGCTTGATAAATACTCTCCTTGCCTCTTTCATCTGCTAAAAACTTGCAAGTAAACACCACTTCCTTTTCTTCTACTATGCTTTCTACACTGTATACCAACAATTCATGAATTTTAGCATTCACAAAAATATTTTCTAAAGAACCGCTGTAACTATGATTCAATAAGGCATCTAGGGTATGTCGCTTTTTTATACTTAAAGGAAATGTTTTCGTAAAATTGTCGGTATGCTTAAATGCCAACAACTCGTCTTTCTTATTGTTTGTTTTTACATTGTGCACAAACTGATGTAAAAAAGTAGCCGTAAAATGAAAAGAAAAAACATCCACCGTTTTCAGAGGGCCCATACATTCTGCAGTAGGCAATTGATTACAACCGCCACAAACTTTGTTGTCACAGTATCTATTGCCTGAAATACAAAATCTTAATTCTAGATAGTTTTCCTTGGGCTTATTGGCATTGTAATGGTAAACAAACATGCCGGTATCTTCAGCTCCCCAAGGCGCTTGCGCCATATACCTTCTGATCTGGTATTGTGTAGACCCTGGAATACGCTGCTCCTTGCTATAGAGCAAGGCCATTCCGCCCAATTCTTGGGGTGTATTTACCAGCTTTAATAGTTCTTGCGCCTGTGTCATTGATGCAAAATTAATGCATTCACGGTAAAGGAACTATTCTAGGCTAAATAGTGACCAAAAAATGACTAAGAAAATAGCCCATTTTGGGGCTAAAAAACTATGCACAAAATGGCTAAAATGGGGATAACTAAATTGCGTTCAAAACACCCTTTAAACCCTTAATTTTCTTAAGTTTGTATGCATTTGGAATGCATCGAAAAACAAACCAATTTTAACCTATTTATGTCCAACGATTTACAGTCAAACGAATCAGCAGAAAATAAGAATTACGGAGCCGACAGTATCCAGGTTTTAGAGGGCCTAGAAGCCGTTAGAAAAAGACCCGCCATGTACATTGGCGATGTGGGCTCAAAGGGCTTGCACCACCTTGTATATGAGGTAGTTGACAACTCTATCGATGAAGCCTTAGCTGGATATTGCTCTCATATCGAGGTGAATATTCACGAGGACAACTCTATTAGCGTTCAGGACAATGGTCGTGGTATTCCCACCGCGATGCATACCAAAGAAAAGCGCTCGGCCCTGGAAGTGGTCATGACTGTGCTTCATGCTGGAGGTAAATTTGACAAGAATACCTATAAAGTATCGGGTGGATTACACGGCGTAGGGGTGAGTTGCGTAAATGCATTGAGTAAGAAATTATTAGTGACGGTAGAAAGAGAAGGAAAAATATTTGAACAAGAATACGCCATTGGTGCACCACAATATGCAGTAAGAGAAATTGGTACCAGTGAAAAAACAGGAACCCGTGTTCACTTCTGGCCCGACTTAACCATCTTTCAAGAGTCCGTTTATAAAAGAGAGATTTTAGAAAGTCGCTTACGTGAACTTTCTTATTTGAATAAAAGAATTAGCATCACCATTACCGACCTAAGAGAAAAAGATGAAACTGGAAATTTTTATACCAAGAATTTTTACAGCGAAGGGGGCATCGTGGAGTTTGTTCAAATGCTAGATAAAAACGGGAATAGAAATCCAATTATTTCACAACCCTTATATGTAGAAGGTTTGGACGAAGCTTCTAATGTAATGGTAGAAGTAGCTTTGACTTACAACGACGACTTTAAAGAAAATATTTTTTCTTACGTTAACAATATCAACACCATCGAAGGTGGTACCCACGTAACTGGTTTTAGAACCGCCTTAACCCGTGTATTTAAAAGCTATGGTGACAAAGAAGGTTTGTTTGAAAGAGCAAAAGTAACCGTGGAAGGAGATGATTTCAGAGAAGGGTTGAGTGCTATTATTTCTGTAAAAGTGCCAGAACCGCAATTCGAAGGTCAAACAAAAACCAAATTAGGAAATAGCGAAGTAAGTGGTGTGGTTCAAACTACGGTTTCTCGTGTATTAGAAGCTTACCTAGAAGAGAATCCGAAAGAAGCGAAGTATGTTATCTCTAAAATTATTTTGGCAGCCCAAGCGCGTGTAGCTGCGAAGAAAGCACGTGACATGGTGCAACGCAAAACCGTTCTTACTGGCGGTGGCTTACCAGGAAAATTAGCCGATTGTTCTGACAGAGATCCTGAAAGATGCGAATTGTATTTGGTCGAAGGAGATTCCGCAGGTGGTACAGCGAAGCAAGGTCGCGATCGTGGTTACCAAGCTATTTTACCTTTGCGTGGTAAAATATTGAACGTTGAAAAAGCCATGGAACATAAAATTTATGAGAATGAGGAGATTAGAAATATGTATACCGCTTTAGGTGTAACTGTTGGAACACCTGAAGATCCAAAAGCATTAAATATTACCAAGCTTCGTTACCATAAGTTAATCATCATGACCGATGCCGACGTAGATGGATCTCACATTGCTACGCTTATTCTTACTTTCATCTTTAGATACATGACCGAGCTGGTACAAAATGGATACGTATACATTGCACAACCTCCTTTATACTTGGTAAAGAGAGGTAAAGATCAAGAATATGCCTACAGCGAAGAACAAAGAAAAGCATTGGTGATAAAATTAGGCGCAGGCAAAGAAGATGCAGTGACCATTCAACGTTACAAAGGTTTGGGAGAAATGAATGCAGACCAATTATGGGAAACCACCATGGATCCTGCTCGCAGAACCCTTAAACAAGTGACCATTGAAAGCGCTGCGGAAGCCGACCGCATCTTTAGTATGTTGATGGGAGACGACGTGGCGCCAAGGAGAGAATTCATCGAAACCCATGCCAAATACGCTAAAATAGATGCTTAAGACCTAGATTTTATACGATTTTTGGCCATTTTAACAAAAAATCAAGCCAAGACGTAAACGAATCACAATAAATGACCTACTTTCAATTAGAAATATTCACTTTAAAATTTATACAAAATGGACACTTCAAAAATGATTAAAGCGTATTGCTTAAAAACAAAAGAAAAAAATGTACCAATGCATGACGCTGTCATCAGTAAAACTGCTAGAGGCGGTTATATGGCAGGTGGTAATGATGGTAAAGGAAATAAAATGGCTGCTATCCTTAGCGAAACAAATGCCCTTAAGGCAATCGCTGACGGAGTTGCTAAAAAAGGATTCTAGTAAACTACGTTTACATTAGACTCTGATTAAAATTTCACTCTATTGAAAGCCCTTTCCCGAGCAATCGGTGAAAGGGTTTTTTAGTTCGTCAAATAACAGCGCTATATTTTTTGAATCCTAAACTTACAACTGGGTGGCAAACACCCCTTGCTTTATTTTTTCTAAAAGTGCAAGGCACTGTTCCATATTTTTTATGTCTTTAATCACCAACACAAAGCTTCGACCAACTTGTTTGAAATGAGCTTTATTCATGGCCGTTTGGGCATAGGCCAATAACTGCTTAAAAGTATTGCTCTCAAAATAAGGCGAATCGGGCCTATTGATAAAAAAGCATCTTAGGGTTTCGTCTTTTAAAGTCATTTTTTCAAAACCTAATGCAATGGCTATACGTCTACAACGAATGGTGATGAATAAATCATTCACCGAATTAGGAATAGGACCAAAACGATCGGCCAATTCAATTTCCATCAAAGCCAATTCTTCATCGTTTTCTGTTTGATCCATTCTGGTATATAATGAAAGTCGCTCTCCAATACTTTCCACATAACTATCTGGTATCATAATTTCTAAGTCGGTATCAATCGTACAATCTTGTACAAAATCATCTTGCTTACTAATTTCTTCTTCAAACAATTCTTTAAAGTCGGAACGTTTTAATTCCCTTACCGCTTCGGCCAATATTTTCTGATACATTTCAAAACCTATTTCTGCCATAAAACCACTTTGCTCTCCGCCTAATAAATTGCCCGCCCCGCGTATATCTAAATCACGCATGGCAATCTGAAACCCGCTACCCAACTCACTAAACTGCTCTAAGGTTTGTAATCTTTTTCTGGAATCATCCGGCAAAGTACTAATAGGTGGTGCCAATAAATAACAAAATGCTTTTTTATTGCTACGTCCTACCCTGCCTCTTAACTGATGTAAATCGCTCAATCCAAATTGATGCGCATTGTTAACAATAATGGTATTCACATTCGGAATATCTACTCCACTTTCTACAATATTGGTACACACCAATACATCATATCTTTTTTCAATAAAGTCTAATATTTTTTCTTCTAATTGATGCCCTTCCAATTGACCATGCGCATATCCAATGCTTATGTCTGGACACAAGCGTTGTATCATGGCACACATTTCGGCCAAGCCTTGTACTCTGTTATGAATGAAAAATACTTGACCCCCTCTTTCTGTTTCAAAATAAATAGCTTCTCTAATAATATCTTCATTAAAGACTTGCACTTCGGTATGGATGGGTTGTCGATTGGCTGGAGCAGTATTGATAATACTTAAATCACGCGCGCCCATTAAACTAAAATGCAAGGTACGTGGTATGGGAGTTGCTGTTAAGGTTAAACAATCTACATTGATTCTTAAAGTCTTTAGCTTTTCTTTATGCCCTACCCCAAATTTTTGCTCCTCATCTATTACCATTAATCCAAGGTCTTTAAATAGTACTTCTTTGCCTAAAATGCCATGGGTACCTACCAATATATCTATCTTACCTTCTTTTACTTTTTCAATAGTTTCTTTTTTTTGTGCTGATGATTTAAAACGATTTAAAAAGTCGATGGTCACCGGAAAATCTTTTAAACGATCACTAAAGGTTTTAAAATGCTGAAACGCTAAAATGGTCGTAGGTACCAAAACGGCTACCTGCTTTCCATCTATGGCCGCCTTAAAAGCTGCGCGTACTGCCACTTCTGTCTTACCAAAGCCAACATCTCCACAAACCAATCGATCCATTGGTGCTGGTGCTTCCATGTCTTTTTTTACATCTGCAATGGCTTTGGCTTGATCCAAGGTTTCTTCATAAATAAAAGAAGCTTCTAATTCATGCACCATATAATTGTCTGGAGAAAAAGCAAAACCAATTTGCGCTTTTCTTTGTGCATACAATTTTATTAAATCAAAGGCAATAGATTTTACTTTGGCTTTTGTTTTGTCTTTTAATTTTACCCAAATATCCGATCCCAATTTATTTACTTTAGGAGGCGTTCCTTCCTTTCCTGTATATTTTGAAATTTTATGTAGAGAATTAATATTCACATATAAAATATCACTGTCCTTGTAAATAATTCTCACTGCTTCCTGCCAACGTCCATTGACTTCAATTTTTTGTAGTCCACTATACACCCCAACGCCATGGTCGATATGCGTAACATAATCTCCAGGAAGTAAGTCTCGTAAGGTTCTCAGGGTGATGGCCTTGCTTTTACTATAGGCCTGCTTTACTTTGTACTTATGGTACCTTTGAAAAATTTGGTGGTCGGTATAACAAACTATTTTATGGTCATGATCGATAAAGCCTTCATGTATATTTTTTACAATGGGCGTAAATTGTATTTCTGTTTTTAAGTCGGTAAAAATGGCATGCAATCGTTCCAATTGCTTGGCCTGTTCTGCAAAAATAAATAAGGCATACCCTTTTTTCTCTAACCCTTGTAAATTTTCAATCAGCATTTCAAACTTTCTATTAAAGGACGGTTGCACCTGGGTATTAAATTCTATTTTTTCCTGGGTCAATTGGGGATGAAAACCCCATTCTAGTATAGATTTTGCCTCTAGTTGTTGTTGCGTCTCCTCTACCCTTACAAAGTCAAGCAACTCACTATGTCTTTTATGCGCATCCTGATCGTCTAATTTATTGGCACTCGCATGGTGTTCAATAAAATCGCTTAATGCTTCGAATTGATCATTTCCTCTTTGCGCAATTACATTCCAATCTTTTAACCAAATTAAAGTATCCTTTGGCATAAAAGTCAATAGCGGAATTTTTTGCGTATCCTCAAACTGCGTGGTTACATTAGGAATGATATTTACTTGCAATAATTTTCTTTCGCTCAATTGTGTGGCTGGATCAAACAACCTGATACTATCTACTTCTTCACCAAACAATTCTACCCGATAAGGTTGTTCATTGCCAAAAGAATATATATCAAAAATACCACCTCTTAAAGCAAACTGACCAGGCTCGTATACAAAATCGGTACGCTGAAACCCATAATTAATAAGGCTTTGCATTAATTCATTTAAATCAATGCTATCATTGGTTTTTATTTGAATCATGTTTTGCTGCAAAGTATTGGGCATGATTACTTTTTCAAACAAAGCTTCTGGATAAGTAACTATAATTTTTTTATTGCCTCCCATAGAAATTTTAGTTAAGGCCTCGGTTCGAAGCATCACATGGGATGGATTTAACAAACTAAAATTTTGCGGTGTCTTATAAGAGGAAGGAAAATAAAATAAATCCATAGCCTCCGTTACGCTCTCTATGGAATTAAAAAAATAAGCGGCTTCTTCCGCATCATTTAATACAATCACATGATTAAAATAATCAGTTTTAGTATGGGTAAAAATAGTTTGTAAAACAAAAGCTGCAGCAGACCCATTTAAATTTTGTAAAAAAACTTGATAGGGCTTATTTTGAAGCTTGGACATAGCTATCCTGTCCACCAAATTATTTAGGAGGGGGGAATTGTGAAAACGTTCAAACAAAGATTGCTCATTCATACATCAACAAGGCAAAGATACAAGCTGTATTTAATAACTTGCTTTTTGATTTACTGTGATGTTTAATAGGACTGTATTATTGGGCTCTATCGTAATATAAGCCACTCCATCTAAGCCCGAAAAATAAGGTACAAAAAAACCATTTCCATACCCTACAACCACACTATATTGACCAGGCTTCATAACAATATGATAATGTCCAACACTGTCGGATACAACAGAATCAATCAACACACCGTTTATTTTATTGCAAAAAGCCCCATTTTGATTTTCCAATTGCGCTAAATGTAGTGGTTGATATATATAGATTTTAGTAACCATTGGCCGCCCTTTGACAGCAGGCTTCCCTTTACTAGGCATGGCATTGGCTATTAATTCCAGCACTTGTCCTTCCACCCCCGAAATGGTTTGTTTTTGTAAATGATGCTGCCCAATACAAGCCATTTGATTGATTCCAAATAGTAGAAACAAAAATATGCGAAAATAGAAATTCATCCGCCTGTAGATTTCCTTAAAATTACATGAATAAATTCCTAATTATTCTATAATAAATCAGGTTTTTTATAGTTGTACTATTAAATATATGAGGAATTCATTGTAATTTTAGAGGGCCTAATTTTAGGTGGCACAATCCTCGTACTCTAAATGAAAAAAACAGTCCTATTTAGCTTTTTTTTACTTGCCATTGGCTTTACTTCGTTTGCACAAAATGAAACTAAAAAATCAATACTCTATTATTCAGCTAAAATATTAGAACAGGAATCTCGAGCAACCTACTCCGCTGCCATTATTAAAGCAAAAGAAAAAGGTTGGCCACTTTTTTATAAATCAAAAAATAACTCAATAGCAAGTTTAGTTGGCATAGATGCATTTGGCCAACCAAAATACTTGGTTGGTTTTTCAGATCCTGTGCATGCTGCCACCGTGAATACCAATTTAATTTGGCCGGGCGGAATAGCAGGATTTAGTTTGAGCGGCAGTAGTGATAGCCTTACCAATAGATTAGGTATATGGGATGAAGGAAAACCAAGAACAACCCATCATGAACTAGTGGGCAGGGTTACTCAAAAAGACAATTCTAATGACATAGTTGACCATAGCACGCATGCACTTGGCATCATGATTAATAGTGGCGTAAATCCAATGGCTAAAGGTATGTCTTATCAATTAAAAGGCGCCTATGCTTATGATTGGAACAATGACGCTTCCGAAATGGCCACAGCTGGTGCAAATGGAATGCTTATTTCGAACCATTCTTATGGAGTAGTGTGTGGCTGGGATTACAATTATGATTCAACGCGTTGGGAATTCAATGGCAAATGGAATGAAAATGAAGATTATAATTTTGGTAGATACGATTTAGATGCCCAAACTTTTGATTCTATTTCCTATAATGCCCCCTATTATTTAATAGTAAAATCGGCAGGCAATAGTCGCTCTAATAACGGTCCTGCTGTTGGAAGAAATTATTGGAGAAGAGATAAAGATGGAAAATGGTTTGATGCAGGTAATAGACCAGACAGCTTAAGCGGAAATAACTCCTATGGTATTATTCCCACCGATGCCAATGCAAAAAATTTATTAACCATTGGAGCTGCTGGAGGTATCTCTTCGGGTTATGTAAAAAAAGAAGATGTACTCATGCCCTCCTTTAGTAGTTGGGGACCAACTGATGACGGCCGAATTAAACCAGATTTAGTGGCCGATGGCGTTTCTGTTTTATCAGGCATCGCTACCAATGATTCTAGCTATGGTTATTTAAATGGAACTTCCATGTCCTCTCCCAATGCCGCTGGATCTTTATTGCTTTTACAAGAATTAAGTCAGCAGCTTAATAAAAAATTTATACATGCTGCTACCGTAAAGGCATTAGCCATTCACACTGCCAACGAAGCGGGTCTTAATCCTGGACCTGATTATAAATTTGGTTGGGGATTATTAAATATGAGTGAAGCAGCTTCCGTGTTAAGCAATGCACTTAGTTCAAAAAATAGTGCTTCAAGCGTTGATTTAGTATATGAAAAAACTTTACAAAATAAACAAACCGATACTTTTACTATTATAGCTTCTGGAATTAAACCTTTGAAGGCGACCATTGTTTGGACCGATGTTAAAGGGACTGTTGCAACAACATTAAATGATACCACTCCAAAATTGGTCAATGATCTAGATTTAAAAATTAATAATAGTACAACTAATTTTTTACCCTGGACATTAAATCCTAGCAAGCCTGATAACGCAGCGGTTAAAGCCAATAACCGATTAGACAATGTGGAGAAAGTAGAACTAGATACTACTTCTGTAGGCAAAACGTATACAGTTACTGTAACCAATAAATCGAACCTAGATCGTGGTAAACAAGATTATTCACTAATTATTAGTGGCGCTGGAGGTAGCGCTTATTGTGCTTCTACGGCAAGTTCTACTGCAGGCACTAAGATAGACAGCACTAGTATCAATAATATACAATTCGGCAATGCAAGCAGCAGTCAATACATTGATAATAGCAAATACAATATTACAGGAGAAGCCAGTGGAAATTTAACCGTCTATCTAAAATTAGGCAGCAGCGATTTAAGCAATGTCACTCGATTTGTAAAAATATTTATTGACTATAATAACAATGGGATTTTTGAAGCCACCGAAACTGCTGCCACTAGTGCTGCTTTAACAAATGGCGTTTATCAAACAAGTATTTTATTGCCTTCCACTTTACAAGTTGGCTCCATGACCAAATTGAGAATTGTAGTTATGGAAACAGACAATAGTAATAATGTAAAAGCATGCGACAGCTATGCCATAGGTGAAACGCAGGATTATACTTTAAAAATTATAAAACCTTCTACGGATTTAAGCATTGCTGAATTAATAAATCCAACTGGAAGCATTAGTAATAAAGCCATTCAATACGTTACAGTTAAAATTGTGAATAACGGTTCTACACCACAATCCAACCTACCACTTAACTTAGTCGTAAAAGAAGGGACTAACACTTTATTAGATATTAGTGAGGTTTTTAATGGCAGATTAAATGCTTTTGAAAATATGAACTATACTTTTCAAAAACCAATGCGCATAGAGGCCAATAAAACCTATGCCATTACAGCCACTGTAAATATTACCAATGATCAACAAAAAAACAATAATAGTTTAACCAACTCATTCGTTAGTGCCGCAACGGCGGCGGCACCTGCAGGCAATGCCACTTTTTGCAGTAATCAAGTTCGCCTTGCTGTAACCAATCCAAATGGTTCAACTAGTTATTTATGGTATGATAGTTCAAGTCTTACCAATCCAGTGGGCGTAGGCGCAAAAATTACTTTACCCAATGCTAAAAATCAACTTTATTTAGCACAAGGATATCAAAATATTATAGGGCCATTAACTAATTCCAGTTTGGCTAGCACAGGAACCTATAATATTTTTGCAGGCAACTTTTTAAAAATAAATGCTACCGCTCCTATTAACTTAGAAACCACCAAATTTTATACTGGCTATCCTGGTAAAATTGAAGTGGTTTTAGGAACCCTTGCTTCCATCAATGACACAACTTATACTTACTATGTAGTTCAAAAAACTACTTTAAATGTTGGCGCTAGTAGCCCCGTTCCCGAACAACCAAAATACGATGCTACTACAAAAAAATATACTGCTACCCCCTTTGTAAGTAGCGATAGCGGAAAAATATATGCCTTAAATTTAAGTATACCGGAAGCAGGTGATTATATCTTAATTGTTAATTGTGACAGCGCGTCTATTTTCAGAAACAACGCGTTAACCAATACCACTTACCCCATTGGTCCTAATAAAATATTTAGCATCACCGGAAATAATATTCAACCATCATCAGGCAACTATCAAAACTACTACTACTATTTTTACAACACTCAAGTAAGCACCAATGAATCTGTGAGCCCAGCAACCATCATACCTGTTAAAACAGCTGCCTTACCTTCGCTTACTATTAAAGGAGATAGTCTAACCTCAAGCATTGCTAATGGTTATCAATGGTATTTAAATAGCATCGCCATTCCAGGTGCTATCAGCCAAATTTATAAAGCAAGTACGAATGGACTTTACAAAGTATCAGTTTCTGTAGGGGATTGTCAAACTATCTCTTCTGATACACTTGTTTTAGTGAGAGATGTAAATGGCAATGTAATTACTGATATTGCAGAAAGTAATCCCAAAGACATCAATTTAAGAATTAGCTCCGAAGATAATATTGATAACCTCATTAAAGGAAACTCGTTTAATATTCAATTTAGTAAAATTCAAACACAAGGCATTGCGCTTGAAATTGTGAACTCATTGGGTAATCAAGTTTTCCATATAGAAAGTTTAAGCAATCAGCCAACCCCTCAACACATTACAACCGGATATTTAACTACCGGTGTTTATTTTGTAAAAATTTATGCCAATAAAAAAGTATATGTTCAAAGGGTTTTTATAACCAACAATTAAAACGAATCATTATGGCACTAGAATGGATGGAAGGAACGCTGACAAAAATTGTCGATGAAACCTCCAATACAAAAAGATTTTATTTTGAGATTCCAAGCATTGAAAAGTTTGATTTTATACCAGGGCAATTCGTAACACTTGACCTGCCTATTCATGAACAAAAAAACAAACGCTGGAGAAGTTACTCCATAGCTTCCGCACCCAATGGGACCAATACCTTTGAATTAGTCATTGTACTATTGGAAGGCGGATTGGGTACTACCTATTTATTTAAAGAAGCAAAAGTAGGCACCAAAGTTACTTTAAGAGGTCCTCAAGGCGTATTTGTGCTTCCTAAAAACTTCGAGCACGATGTTTATTTTATATGTACTGGAACAGGTATCGCACCTTTCAGATCTATGATTAGGTACATCCATGAACATAAAATTGCTCACAATAATATTCATCTTATTTTTGGTTGCAGAAAATTTGAAGATGGATTATACATTGACGAATTAAAAGAATTAGAAACCAAAGAACCAGGTTTTCATTTTCACCCCTGCTATTCCAGAGAAACAGAAGTGCCAGTGGGCTCACACAAAGGCTATGTTCACCCAGTTTACCAAGAACTATTAAAAGAGAATAAAGAAACTGCTCATGTTTGGCTTTGCGGTTGGAAAGCCATGATTGATGACGCGCGTAAAAACATGACCGAGCTGGGCCTTGATAAAAAACAAGTGCATTTTGAATCCTTCGGTTAATTAATTTCTCTATGATTTTTTCTAGCTATATTAAAAAAGCCCCGAGCATAAACTCGAGGCTTTTTTAATATGTATTAATTGCTTAATTAGTTGCTAGCAATTAAATTCAGAAATACAATTTTGAGCGAGCGTTTTTAGCGAGTCGAAAAATTCGTATTTTGAATAAAATTGCTTGAATAGATATCCTAAGCAATATGCGCTAGTACCAATTCTTTTACTTTAGCTAAAGCAATACGTTCTTGTAACATGCTATCGCGGTAACGAATGGTTACCGTACCATCTTCTTTGGTTTGATGATCAATGGTTACGCAGAATGGAGTTCCAATAGCATCTTGACGACGGTATCTTTTTCCAATGGCATCTTTTTCTTCGTAAAAGCAATGAAATGATTTCTTGCAATCATTCATTAATTCTTTAGCCAATTCTGGTAAGCCATCTTTTTTAGTTAATGGAAGAATCGCTAATTTATTCGGCGCCAATTTGGCTGGCAAATGCAATACCACTCTCGAATCGGTGGTGCCATCTTCTTTATTAATAGTTTCTTCTTCGTAGGAATTGGCTAATAACAATAAAAACATTCTATCCAATCCAATAGAGGTTTCAATAACATAAGGCACATAATGCTGATTGATCTCGGTATCAAAATACTGCATCTTCTTTTTACTAAATTCCTGATGACGCGTTAAATCAAAATCGGTTCTTGAATGAATTCCTTCAACTTCCTTAAACCCAAAAGGAAATTCATATTCAATATCTAAAGCCGCGTCGGCATAGTGTGCTAATTTAACATGGTCATGAAAACGATATTTTTCAGGAGCAATCCCTAAACTTAAATGCCATTGCATACGCTCGTTTTTCCAATGCTCATACCACTCTTTTTGGGTGCCCGGCTTGATAAAAAACTGCATTTCCATTTGCTCAAACTCACGCATTCTAAATATAAATTGACGCGCCACAATCTCATTTCTAAAAGCCTTACCAGTTTGTGCAATACCAAAAGGAATTTTCATCCTGGCAGTTTTTTGCACATTTAAAAAATTCACAAAAATACCTTGCGCCGTTTCTGGTCTTAAATAAATAGTACTGGCTTCTTCGGCCACAGCGCCTATTTCCGTAGAGAACATTAAATTAAACTGTCTTATTTCGGTCCAATTGCTGGTACCACTTACAC
>Ga0194047_10001217_pt1 | contig 16135 bp, 14 predicted proteins | sample JunL225m_MetaG_2_FD_160070 | JGI IMG/M metagenome (GOLD analysis project Ga0194047, IMG submission 160070) | Anoxic zone freshwater microbial communities from boreal shield lake in IISD Experimental Lakes Area, Ontario, Canada - Jun2016-L221-5m | ecosystem: Environmental > Aquatic > Freshwater... | reverse complement strand
CTCTGAAGATTCCTCGGAAGAGATTTCCAGAGGTAACGACGATTCTGGAACATCCTCTGTGACGACGGCAGAAACAACCTCTTTTTTTTCTTCATGAACAACCGGTGCTTGAGCTGGAGAAATTGCCGGAGACAGCAATGTTGCCAGGACTGGCGAAGTTGCAAAAGTTACGGGAGTTACCGGAACTGGCGGGGGGCTGAGAGTTTCACTGAGATGCTGCTCTTTTTCATAAGTTTTTCGGGACTGTTCTTCGAGCCTCGACAAGCGCCTCTCCTTCTCTGCCCTTATTTTTTTAGCCTCATCGACCATTTTCTTTTCAACACTGAAATGACCGAAAATCAAACTGTGTATCTCTTCGCTCACCATAGAGGATGTAGAGGCCACCCGGACTCCTTCCTGCTTGACAAAAAGTAATACTTCCTGCGGGCTTACCTGCAGTTCTCTTGCTATATCACTTATCCGATATTTCTTTTCCATGTCCTCAAGCTCCATTACATCCTCCTCTGGATTTATAAACTCTTTACTACTTTAGCAATGCTCAGTCTCTGCACGATGCTCATGATTCATCAGCCGTCAATTCATCCGACTCCGTGTCTGTAGTCTCATCATCAAAAAGGCCCTTCAAGTCTGCCTCGGTGAACTGCTCCTTTACCGTTTTATAGATATTTTCAGCAATCTTCTTCCAGTAGCGCTTTTCATCGTCAGTGACTTTGCGTTCCCGCGGTTTTACGCTACTTTTATAACTTTTACCAAAAACCGTCTGTTCTTCTGTTTTAGACGATCCCAGAAGAGAGAGTTCAATCTCATCCACTCCAGCTTTCAGTACTTTTTTGGCCGTATCAAGACCGCCATCCAGAAGCTGGTAAATCATATCATCACCAAACTCTTCACGAAACTCGATAATATCAATATCCGTAGGATCTTCTGTCGATTTATCGATGACATCCCGATACACATCTATCTCATAGCCGGTAAGCTTTTCTGCCAAATGAATATTATTTCCATTCTTGCCTATTGCATACTTGATCTGGTCAGGCTTGAGCATCACCCTTGCTTTCCGGGTTTTCATATCCGCATGAACAGTCAGAGGATCTATTTTAGCTGGCTGCATCGCCCTTGAAATGTAAATCTGTGGCTCATCTGCGTAATAGATGACATCAATATTTTCGTTGTTCAGTTCCTTGACTATACTCTGGATACGTTTGCCCCGGTATCCGACAGTAGCTCCAACAGGATCAATCCTCGCACTGGTTGATTCGACGGCAACCTTGGCCCGTTCACCAGGCACTCGGGCAATGGCCTTGATGACAATAAGACCATCCAGAATTTCCGGAACCTCATGCTCAAACAGTTTGTATAAAAAACGGTCATCTACCCTCGACACAATGACCTTCATGCCACCATCAGCTTTTTCCCGCTCAACAGTACTGCCGTCATCAAGCCTCACTTTTGCTTTCTCTCTTTCGATACGTTTGACATAGAGCTTCATCCTCGGAGTTCTGCGGGGATTATCCTTTTTCATCATTTCCGACTTCGGCAAAACAAGCTCAACACGATGATCTTTTGATGTATTGTATGTAAAAATAACCTCATTCGCCCGGATCTGATAAACTTCCCCGGCAACAATCTCTCCTACTTTTTCAAGACACTCTTCATAAACAACCAGACGTTCAAGATCCCTTACTTTTTTCTGTACAGACTGTTTGATAATCTGTATCGATTTGCGAGTCAGATAGTCCTCAAGTCTTATCGGGCCTTCCTCATAGTAATCACCTGTTTCGAGAGAGTCATCGATTTTTCTTACCTCTTTCAGGGATATCTCGATACTTTCAATATCTACTTCATCGACAATTTTTTTTAGGATATAGACCTCAAAATCACCCCGTTCGGGGTTGATGAAAATGTTGGATTCAACTTCAGGATCATAATCCTTTCTGAGCTGTTTCTGAATAATATCCTTGAGAAGATCGGCAATATCCATTTTAACAGCCGCACTTTCAGTGCGTTTATCCAGAAAGATTTTCGACTGCTCAATTTCTCCAAATGCACTGGCAATCTGCAATCTCCTGTCCTGTCCCTCATCTTTTATCTTCTTTTTGACCATCTCTTTCCTGGATTGTTCATTTTGTAAAAGAAAATTTTCACTCCCCCGTATAAACCTGCTAGAATTCCGCCTCAGGAACCGCACGGATTACCTGATTAAGATAAAGTGTGATCCCTTCCGTTTTCGGCTGCTGCCTTTTTCTTTTGTCTTTTTCCGGCATAATGACAATCCGCGCCTCACTCTCCCCGGAAAGAGATGCCTCCAGAAGATGACCTCTCAACTCTACCTGCTCACCAGAAGAGTCGATATAGCTGATCTGCATGAGTTTTCCGATATGTCTTATGTACTGCCGGGAAATAATGATGGGTTCACCAAGACCAGGAGAGGAGACCATCAGGTCAAAATTTTCACCGATCAACTCCAATAGTTCATCGTCACCTTCAAGCTTTTCCCTGATCCGTCTGCTGAGATAAGCGCACTGATGAATGCGGATACCACTATCAGCATCCACCAGTATCTCTATTTTTCTGGCACTTCCTTTTCCTTTTACCTTGAGATCAATAAGATAGACCCCTTCACCCCGAGTACCCTCAGACTCTGCTATAACCTGGAGAACACAATTCCTGATGCGCTCTTGCATGAACACCTCATACAAACTTTTATAGAAAACAAAAAAGTGGGGAACCCCCACTTCAGATAAAGATAATTCCACACCCCTTTTCAAATCAAGCACGCCATTATACGAATAAATCTGTCAACAGCAAAATGCCTTATGTAACATCACTCTCTTTATCATTGAGATGACTTTCGATAACTTCAAAATCAGCCTCTTCGAGCTGCTCCCCTGAAGAAAATGAGACTGGTGAATTGCTGGTGTGATCAAAACCGCTTTTATTGAAGGAAAAAACTTTCCCTCGTAAAAAACGCACCACTAATCTCATCACCAGACGTATCACTATAGAAAAGAGAATAACAAGAAGAAAAAATTTCAGCATCGCAACAGAACGTTATTGTTGATCATTTCAGGGGTCAAATTCTAACGCCCAACTCTCTGCCTGGTTGCTTTGGCTTATCCAGCATGCAGCAATGCCCTGAACCGAGCCTCATTCACCCTGTATTTGAATACCTGAACACCATCAACGAAGATGACTGGAATTTTAAGGCCAAACTCGGCAAGGAGTTCCTGCTTGTCGGAAATATCTATTTTTTCAAAATCGAAAGGCATCGATAAAGCCACTTTTTGCAGAACTTCGACAGCCTCATCACACAGACAGCACTGCTTTTTTCCGTAGAGCGTTACTTTATGTCTTGTTATCGTCATAAGTCAAGCGGTTCCCTGGCAGCATGTTTATGCAGAATATGAAGCACTGCCTCCAAAGAGAGTGTTGTCTGTTCAGAGGTTGCCAAATTCTTCAGGGTGTAGTTACCGGTGGTATATTCTTCCGTGCCAATAAACAACGCATAAGAGGATCGTATCCTGTTTGCTTCTCTCATCTGCGCTTTCATACTCCTTGCCGCCAAATCTACTTCGGTACTTATACCCGCCTTGCGCAATTGCCAGGCAATCTGCTGAGCGTGATCAATCAGATCCTGCTGCTGCACAACTACATAAACAATCGATCCAGAAGGGTTTAGTGCCGCAAAAAGACCCTGCTTTTCCATCGTTATCAACAGCCTCTCCATTCCAACTGCAAAGCCGGATGCAGGAACATCTGCAGAACTGCCAAGTTCACGGGCAAGACCATCGTAACGCCCACCCCCACCAATGGCATCCTGGGCTCCAAGCTCTGAACTTGTTACTTCAAAAGCTGTATAACAATAGTAATCAAGCCCCCGCACAAGACGATGATCGATATCGTAAATAATATTCCGCTCTGAAAGGTAATAACGCACTTTTTCAAAATCCTGAAGAGACGAGTCGTTAAGATAATCATACAACCTCGGCGCTCCTTCAACGAGCTCCTGAACTGCAGGATTTTTTGAATCAAGAATTCTGAGCGGATTCTTTTCAAGACGCTCTTTAGATGCCTCGTCAAGAATTTCGCAAAAGGGAGCAAAATAGGCCCGTAATGCCTCCCTGTACCGAGCCCGGTCTGCAGTGTCACCAAGGGTATTGATTCTTAGTTTCAGACCCTTTAAGCCCAGAGATTCAAAAACTTGCATCATCAGAGTGATAACTTCGGCTACCGCCGCAGGCGAGGAAGATCCAAGCAGTTCGGCTCCAAACTGTGAGAACTGACGCTGCCGTCCTGCCTGCGGTCTCTCCTTGCGAAACAATTCTCCCAGATAGTAGAGTTTATGGACAGGAGCCGAAGAAAACAGATTGTTCTGAAGTGCAGCTCTCATGACCCCGGCTGTCATCTCGGGACGCAACGTCAGTGAGCGGCCTTTCGGGTCAGGTTGAAAGGAAAACATCTCTTTTCCAACAATATCTGTGGTCGAGCCAATGCCTCTCTGGAAAAGCTCAGTATATTCTATAACAGGAGTACGTATCTCGCTGAACCCATACAAAGATGCGAGGGTATGCACAATCCGTTCAACATATTTCCATTGGGTGGACTCTTCAGGAAAAATATCCCTTGTGCCCTTGACTGCCTGATACTGCGACATAACTTATATCTCCGGAAAATCCTTTTCCTCTTCCCTGAAAAGCTTGATAATCTCTTCAGGAAATTGAGCGAGAACAAGCCTCTGACGAACATCTTCCCTGCCTGCCAGTCTTGTAATTCGACCAAGGAGCTTCAAATGCTCTGCAAGCATCTCCTCTGGAGTTGCAAGAAGAAACACAATTTTTACTGGTTCACTATCAATTGAATCGAAATCAAGTTCGTTCTTCAGCGTCGCAAAAGCCATAACCGGCCGGCTCACGCCAGCACTTTTGGCATGTGGAAGGGCTAATGTCTTGCCGATACCCGTCGACATATCCTGTTCGCGCTTAAGAACATCCTCCCGAAGCTTGCTGATATCCGTTACTCCGGGATGACCATCCACAATGGAAATCATTTTTTCGATGACCTGGCTTTTCACGGAGAGGTCAAGATTCAAAACAACATATTTTTCGGAAAGAAGACCTTCTATTTTCATTATGACAACCTCTGGCGATTAATATCTCCTGCATGTGAATGAATGTTCTCTGCATGCTGAACTTGACAGGGAATATATAAAAACATTTAGCTTCGCTACCCCAAACCTGTTACGTCTTATTCAGAGATGAAATGTAATAAAGTATATAAATGGCGAAACAAACAGAATCGTATCAAATCGGTCAAGCACTCCGCCATGTCCAGGAATCAAACTGGATGAGTCCTTTACTCCGGCATCTCTTTTAAACATTGATTCAATAAGGTCACCAGCCGGACTTGAAAGACCGATCAGCAATCCTGTCAGCAGCGCTGCAGTTAATGACAACTGGGGAATAAAATATCCATAAATCATTGATGCAGAGATACTTCCTGCCAAACCAGACAAAAAACCTTCCCATGTTTTTTGGGGGCTCAAGCGCTCAAAAAATTTTCGGTGAATAAATTTCCCACCAAATGTGCTTCCTCCGAAATAGGCAAAAATATCGGCAGCCCAGACACAAACAAACATAAGAAAAACCATGATCTCTCCTTTCCCGCCTGCGGCTTCGAGACGAAGCCGCAGCAAAGAGCCGAAAGAGAGATTTACATAGAGTAAGCCGGGTAAAATGGCACCAAGATTAAGCAGAGGAGAACCCTCCTTCAAAAAAAGCTCCATAACCAGGAGAGCTAGAACGACCAAAAGTAACAACTCCCAAACTTCAGCAAAGTGAAGGTAGAAGTTCCCCTGAAAAAGGAGGGTTATCAGCAACACAATCCAGAGCGCTGGCGGATGAGCCTTATGCCGTGCAAGACGATGAAACTCAAAAACAGCAAGAAGAGCCAACAGACAAAAAAAGCAGAAAAACCACAAACCGCCAACCTTGATCAGCCACAGCAGAAAGGGAATTCCGGCAAGCGCCACGATGACCCTCTGCAATAAATTAACACTCAAGAGTTTACCCATACATCCTTTTTTAAACAACTCATCAGTTTCATTGTCTGGCACTTCAGCTTAAGGGCTCTACCCTCGATGACGATGCAGTCGAAAACTGCAGAATAACCATAACGAACAAGATTAAACTTCCTGCAACAACAAGCCACCACCACGGTGTATTAACTAAAGATGCCGGACGCGAAATCATTAACGAATCCCCATCTCCAGCAAAAAGTAGAAGAAGCAACGCTGCAAGATTGTTCGCAAGGTGAACAAAAAAAGAGACCGCAATATTACCAGTTTCGCTGTAAATATATCCAATATAACACCCAAGCAAAGCAAGAGGAATAAGATTTGCCGCACTCAGATGAAAAAAAGCAAAAACAAATCCTGTCAAAATGACAGCTCCGCCAGTCGACATGGAACGGGTATAGTTCTGCTGAATATAACCTCTGAAAAAAAGCTCCTCACAAACAGCGGGCGTAATCGCAAGAACAAAGGAAACCGTGACAAACTCCGGAACGGTACGAACCAGCGCGAGCTCTTTAATAAACAAGTCCATAACATCACGCTGCCGAACAACCTCTGCTCCTGCTGTACCAAGAGAGGGCCACAAATAGATATCTTGAAGCGCTGTCACCGTATACAACAGCGGTTGAAGCAGAAAAATTCCACTGACGGCAAAAGCAACTGCACCAAAATCAACACTCCTGCGCACTCCTAAATAAGCGAGACTCTCCGGGGAAAAAGGATTTTTCTTGCCAGTATGCCAACCAGCCAGCAACAGAACTGGCAGAGCAAGCACAAGAATTTGCCCGACAGACTGAATCGTGCGAAGGAGAGTAAGCATACTCTTGTCGAAACGCAAAAAAACTATTCTCTGTGGAAGACCTCCGTTTACGAAAGAAAAGAGTAAGGAACCCGCTATTGGGTAAAGTCCCATAATAATGATCAACAACAGAGTATTGGCAACAAAGGAAGGGCGCTTTGTCCTGAAAGGATCCGAAACGGAAAATGTGTCCATCAATCTATCCTGGAATACAATGAATCTGTGAAAATTTGATTTATCTTCCTGAAACTCCAAAGACCAGTCCATGATACAAATAGGAATTGCTTAAAGAAAAAACAAGAAAAAAACAGCAGATAACCACAGAAATCTGGTCATTTTCTGCCTACAAGCAATATATCCCTTCCATAATTAAACTTGCCTGACAGCAATGAATTTCCTCTTTCTCAACTCCTCACGAAGTAAATGGGGAGGGGGTAATGAAAAATCGTTACTTCTTGCCACAAAAGCATTGAAGTCACACCAAACAGTTCTGGCTTATCGAAATGAGCAGGTTGGTAAACATTTTAATATTCCAAAATACAAACTGCCTTTTCTGAATGAGGCTGACTTCTATACCATCGCAAGATTAATCGTAATTGTAAAAAAACATAACATCGACGTTGTCATACCGTCAATGCGCAAAGACTACGCCATTTCTGGAATAATCTGCAAAATCTGCGGTATCAAAAATGTCCTATGGCTGGGCACGACGCTGGATCTTAAAAACAAATGGATTTATAATCTCGTCTTCAATATGATGGCAGATGGAATTATCGTTAACGCAAAAAAAATCAAGGAAACACTTCTCCTTTCAAGCTATATGCGTCCAGAACGCATCAAGGTTATCTACTATGGATTGGACCCCGAGCTTATCAGCAAACAATCCAAACAGGATATCATGGCTAAGCCATTTCAGTTTATGATAACAGCAATGGGCAGAGTTGAACCTAACAAAGGGTTTGACTTTTTAATCAGAAGTTTTGCCAAGTTTCTGGTGTTGACCGATGCCTGTGATGCCGGTATTGTTATCATGGGCCAAGGAACACATATAGAAGAATACAAACAACTTGCGTCGAGCCTTGGAATTTCCGACAAAATCATCTTCACCGGATTTACGGAAAATCCTTTTCCCACCATGAAAATAAGTGATATTTTTACCCTTACCTCTATTATTGAAGGGCTCTCTACAGCGCTGCTTGAAGCGATGTATCTCGGCAACGCCCCTATCAGCACCTATGCCGGTGGTGTTGAGGAGATAATCACCGATAAGGTAAATGGCTTCCTTGTGCATTATGGTGACGAAAAAAAACTTGCTGGATTACTCACAAAACTATACAAAAATCCTGTTTTGAGAGCGACAATCGGAGAAAAGGCCTGCCAGACCGTAACGCCAATGTTTTCACTTGATAAACTGCAAGAAGAAATTCTCGGTTTTTGCAGGATCTTCTGACATAAATTACAAAACCCATGTACCAGTCAAGGCATCAGCTTCTTTTAAAAAAAAAGTTAAAGAACACTCTGGCATGAAAATAAAAAAGGATCACAGTACTTTTCGTCAGCGCTTTGCACATGGCCTCCAGTTCATTGCAGTCAGGAAGCGAAGAGGACTAACCCTCCAGGCTCCGCCAAAAAGTATTGTAATTCTCGCACGAGAATGCTACGGAGACTGTATTCTACTTACACCCTTAATCGGGAGCCTGCGACAGGAATATCCTGATATCTCCATTTACATCGTTGCTTTCAGTCAGATCATTTTCAATTTTTTCAGTGCCGATCCGAATATTGCAGGAGTCTACCATGCAAAAAGAAACATACATCGCTACTTTAAAGGTATCTTGCTGAAAGAATTTGACTTGCTTTTCAATCCAAAAGATCACCCATCAACTCATTTTCTTATTCAGTCGGTACTTATCCGCGCCAAGCATAAGGTGGGACACTTCAACCCTAACCACGAAGGGATATTCGACCACCTCATCACTCTTGAACAAAACGCTCATGAATCCTCAAAAAACCTTTCCCTCCTTAACGCTCTCAACGGAAATCAGGTACAACCACATTGCAAGCCATATCTGCCACCAATGCCGGTTTCACCTGAAATAACATCATTCCTGAATACACTTCCACAAGGTAAATTCCTGGGCATCAACATAAGCGCCGGGCACATTGGCGGACACCGTACCATCCAGCAGTGGTCAGAACTAATCAAGAGTTTTCAAGACAATACATTTATTATCTTCTCAACTCCCCATGACTTTGAAGAAAAAAAAGCACTTGAACAACTACACCAGAACGTCCTGAAATCCCCCTCAACAAGCAACATTTATGAAGTGGGAGAAATTGTAAAAAAACTAACGCTTCTCATTACTCCTGACACTTCCCTGGTTCATATTGCTGCATGTTCTGACACCCCTCTTATCGCCCTTTACAGAAAATTCCTTGCTGACCGAACACAATTCGGCCCATTAAGCAGTATGCAGAAGGTTATCATATCGCAAACACCGGACATCATTGATATTGATCCTGTCGAAGTTTCAACAGCATTACATGAGATGCTGAAAAAGCTTTCATGACAGGCGATTTCACCATAAGCACGAAAAAAAGCGGAGCGCTGGCACAAAAAATCCGCTGTCAAACTCAAAATAATCAACAAGAAACACTCTATAATCAAAGCAATAGTCTCTCAATAGCATTCTGCACTTGGTAAAGTAACCTATGATTTCAACAGAGTCATGACGATAACCTCATTGCTGATCAGCCTTCTAACTATTGCTGTTGTACTGTTCATTATAGCCAGCTACCGAAAGCATTGCAAAAAAAAGGTTCTGAGGCGAAGCAAGGAAACATGGGCTATCGGCATCTACGAAGGAGTATCACCTCTTGAGTTGTTTCCGCCCAAAGGCATTACAAACCCTGTACTGACCGCAAAAGAGGTCAGCGACATCTCTGCCCGTTTTGTCGCCGATCCATTTATGATACAGAATGAGGCTGGCTACCATCTTTTCTTTGAAGTATTAAACGACAAAAGAAACATCGGTGAAATTGCATATGCCTTCAGCCAGAACGGATTGCAATGGAAGTATCGAAAAGTCGTTCTGAAAGAGCGTTTTCACCTCTCTTATCCCTATGTCTTTATGGCAAAAGGCGACTATTATATGATTCCTGAATGTATGGGATCAGGGGGTATTCAACTCTATAGGGCGACGCATTTTCCTGATGAGTGGCAGCATAGCGCAACCCTTGTCAAAGGCAAAAAAGGCTTTGCTGCAACGGTTGATCCATCAATTATTCACTACCAAAACCGCTGGTACCTGTTCAGTTATGCGCGCAAGACAAAAAGCCTTCACCTTTTCATTGCTGAAACCTTGACCGGGCCCTGGAAAGAGCACCCGAAAAGTCCTGTCGTCTCCAACAGTCCCCAATTCGCTCGTCCTGGAGGAAGAGTAATTCTTTACAATGGAGCCATCTATCGGTATGCACAAGATGAGATCCCGAACTACGGCACCAAAGTCTGGGCATTCAGGATAACCGAACTTACAGAAAACAGTTATAACGAAGAGCTGGTATCGAATACACCAGCAGTGGGGCCGGGCAATGAATGGTGGAACAGCTCAGGCATGCATACCGTCGATCCGCATCAGAGAGCAAATGGTGAGTGGTGGGCGCTGGTTGATGGCTTCTCAATACAGCAGCAAACACCGTAAAAAGGTGTCAATGAACCACTGATTTTTGAAGAGAACTTTATCGTGATAAAAGGAACTTCGTCTATAATACCGGAAGTACAAATATTAATTTGAGCGAAATTTGCTTACATTTTAGCACGTTCCACCGGAAATATAGAAATATAGAATAGTCAAACAACAGGAAACCGGTCACCTTATGCTCCATGCCAGATAACCTGACCTATGCTTTGACCACAGCCGAACAATCGAAATGAATACTATGGACACCGCAACACCAGGAGACAATTTCAAAACGAAGCTTCATCATTTGAACTCACTGCTCCTCATTGCCTTCGGTTTCATATTACCCATCTCCGTTGCGCTTGCAAACATCTTCGGCCTGCTGATTTTCCTGCTGTGGTTGATGCAGGCAAATTTCAGACATGACATCGACAAGCTACGCAACAACATTTTAGTCAAGGCGATACTCGCCTTCTGGCTGCTGCATCTCATCGGACTACTCTGGACCAGCGACCTGACATCCGGCATACAGGTTATCGCCAAAGAATCTCTTCTACTGCTTCTACCGATCTTCATGATGGTTTTCAACAGACAGTCCACCGAACCCGCTATCGGTACATTCATGGCAGCCATGCTGATGTGTTGCGCAGTTTCGTTTCTCATGTGGTTCCAGGTTGTCCCCCCGAGCCACTTCATGATCAACGAGGGCGATCCGATAGCATTCATGGGCCGCATTTCCTACTCCCCTTTTCTGACTATTGCCATTTACATTTCGCTTTTTTACCTGCTGCTCGATCCGAAGGCAGGTAAAAGAAAAAAAATCTTTGCTGCAGTAATGGCGGCTTGTCTGTCGATCAACATGTTCATAATCAATGGGCGGGCTGGACAGGTTAGTTTTTTTGTCATGATCGTCATTGTCATCTTCCAGTACTTCAACAAAAACCTGCTTCGTGCTCTCACAGTTGCAGCCATCGCTCTTCCGCTGCTCATTTTCAGTACTTACAACGTCAGCAGTACTTTCAGGGAGAGAGTAAATCTGGCCGTTTCAGAAACCGAACACTACGGCGACGGCCAAAACACCTCGGTCGGCCTGAGAATAGCCTTTTTAAGGAACTCCCTTGATATTATCAGAGAAAATCCGCTGTTCGGTGTTGGCACGGGTGATTTCAGCCAAGAGTACGCAAAAGTGAACCAACGCAATACACCAACTCTTTTCGCTACTGTACAGCCTCATAACATGTATGTGCTCGAACTCGTGCAGTTTGGGATGATCGGCCTCGCCTCGCTTCTGTCGATTCTCTATGCGCAAATCAGAATTTCCCGGCAATCAAACATCCCGCTACAAAAACATTTTGGTCTCGCTCTGCCAATTTTGTTTGCCGTAATCATGCTGAGCGACAGTTACCTGCTTGGGCACTATACAACAATGCTGTTTATCTTTTTCAGTGCCATCCTCTACCAGGATTATGCTTGAACAAAATACCTGCTTTATCATGGGAGAAGTTCTGGTTTGCCTGCGAACTGTATGTCATACAACATTTTGTAAACGCCATTCCGTACAAGCAATTCTTCATGGCTTCCTGCTTCAACGACCTCTCCTCTTTCCATCACAATGATTCTGTCGGCATTTTTGATGGTAGAAAGTCTGTGGGCGACAACAAGAGAAGTCCTGTTTTCCATGGCATGGTCGATGGCTTGTTGTACCACTTTTTCTGACTCGTTGTCGAGTGCGCTGGTCGCTTCATCGAAAATCAGAATCTCCGGATTTTTAACCATGGCACGTGCGATTGCGATACGCTGACGTTGTCCGCCTGAAAGCTGTATGCCCCGATCTCCGACCATTGTTTCGTATTTTTGCGGTTTTTCCATGATAAACCCGTGAGCATTTGCAAGTCTGGCCGCTTCTTCGACGCGGGCACTGTTAACCTCATCATGAACGCCATAGGCGATATTCTGTTCAATCGAGTCATTGAAAAGGATGACCTCCTGGCTTACAACCCCAATCATTTTCCGGAGCTGTTTGTAATCGAATTCACGAATGTCGATACCGTCGATGGTGATTCGGCCAGCATCCACGTCGTAGAATCGCATTAGCAGATCGACAGCGGTAGATTTACCGGATCCCGACTGGCCAATCAGTGCGACCATTTCACCTTTTTTGATCTCGAAGGAGACGTGATCGAGAATATTGGGAGCATCGGGTTGCTCCTTATTGTACTTGAAGCAGACATCTTCAAACCTGATGGTGTTCGAAAAACTTGTGATCGCAAGAGTTCCGTTGATAATGGCAGGTTTAGTGTCGAGAAGTTCGAATAACCGTTCGACGGAGATCAGACCCATCTGCACAGAAGTATTGGCTTCGCCAAGCGATTTGATTGGACCCATGGTGGAATAGAGGGTAAAGGCAAAAACAAGCAGTTCATTGGCCGTCATGGCACCATGAAACACTTGAATGCCACCAAACCAGAGTACCATTGCGATGGCCGCTATGAGAAGTGTCTCGTTGATCGGACTGATCAGGTTCCTGAGTTGTGCGATTCTGATGCCTATTTTCCGAAAGTCTTTAGTGAACGACTTGAACTTCTCCAGCTCTATCTCTTCGAAAGCGGTAGATTTAATAACTTTGATACCGTTGAATTTTTCCTGAAGCACGGAGTTCATGTCGCCCATCCTTGTCTGAAAGCTCAGTGCAAAGCCTTTGACGTTATTGCCGATCATGCGGACAACGAAGAGAATGCACAGCAAGGTCAGGGCTGAAAAAAGGGTCAGTTTCCAGTTGAGGGCAAGCAGTACACCAATGTAGACAATGACTGAAAAGGGGTTCTGCAGGAAATTGACGAAGGTCGAACTGATGCTGTTGTTGACATTCTCCACATCGTTATAGACGTAATTCATCAGATTCCCGACGCGGTTTTTATTAAAGTAGTCGAGGTGCATCTCGATGATGCTTCTGAAAACGTCGTCCCGGAGCTTTTTGGCTGTTTTGCTCTGTATTCTGAAGATGATCTGTCCGTTGAGGTAAATGAACAGGTTTTTTATGGCGAATGTGGCGATAAGGAACAGGCATATTTTCAACAGTGCTTGTTCCCGAGTGGGTGCACTGAAAATCTCCTTGAATTTCTCAAGCGCCCATGCTTTCAGACGCTCGGTATCATTAAGGTTTGTGGAACGCAAAACTTTTTTTGGTTCAGGCGTGGATTGTGCGGTTGGTGTTGTCAGGATATTTTGTTGTGTCAACGCCCGCGCCCCGGGATTTGTTGAGTACTCAGGTAATGTGCTGATCTGTACGGTTGATCCTGTAGAAAAGACCTCGTTCAACAGAGGAAGGATGGAGTAGATCGAGACGACACTAAAAAGTGAGGTGATCATGCTTACTAAAACGACCAGGACGATTTTACCTTTCGATGGAGCGAGGTATTGGAGAATTCTCAGAACTAACTTCATGAACGCTCTTCAATAATTAGTATTGGGGTTGATTGAAATTATTGATGAATATAATGCAATAATCCGAAAGTTGGTTTTATTCAAAATAGTGTGTTCTCTTTGTGCTCTTATAATGCTATTCTGTTCAGGGAGAGTTACTGGGAAGTTAAAGTCAGTGCCGTTTTTACTTGTTCTTCGAATGATGGATTTTCCTTTTTTATATTTTAACGTAACAGCCTTGCCGTTGCTCGCAATCTCACGGCACATCATTTGCTGTTGTCTATAAGGTATCAACATTTACTGGTTTCGGTTGTCATGAGTCCCTTTATTGGCAGGCTCGGCGAAAAAAAACGGCAATGGGTCAAGTCCGCACTGGATGCGGCGATGTTCGGATTCGTAAGTCTGCTGGGAGTATTTGCCCGGTTGATGAGTTGGAGATTGGCTCGACGTGTTGCCTGTTTGCTCGGAGATATCGTGCTTCGTGTTGGTCTCCGTCGTGAGCTTGTGTACCAGAATATTGCTCTTACTTTTCCAGAGAAATCGTCTGAAGAAATTCACCGTATTGCTGTAAAGGTTTATAGGAATGTTGCTGTTACGTTGCTTGATGTCCTTCGGTTTCCCCTCATAAGGAACCATGATGATGTTGCCGCACTTATCGATCTGGATCCTGAAATATACTTGCGAAGAACCGATAATGGGCGCCAGGGGGCCGTGGTTGTTTCAGCTCATTATGGTAATTGGGAGCTGATGGCTTTTGCTTTTGGCTTTTTATTTTATCCGATAACTATTGTCGTCAAGCAGTTAAGTAATGTCACCATTGACCAAAGCATGAACAAGCTTCGTACAATGCGCGGGAATAGTGTCTTGTACGATTATCAGGCTATTCGAGAAGGGCTGAGGCAACTGTCTGACGGGAGAGTGCTAGCTCTACTTGCCGATCAGTCGGATCCGAGCGGAACCTATTTTGGAGAGTTTCTTGGCAGGAGGGCAACAATGTTTCATGGCGCAGCTTTTTTTGCGCTCAAGGCAAATGTGCCGCTCTTTATCGTGATGTGCAGAAATACTACGGATGGTAAATATCAGGTTGATTTTCACGAGATAGAAACTTCAGATTTGACTTTTTGTAAAACGGATATTGCTCTTCTTTCTTTGCGTTATACACGAGTTATTGAAGATTATATCCGCCGTTGGCCGGAAGAGTGGTTTTGGTTGCACAATCGTTGGAAAAATGGTGGAGATGAACGTGTTTTGGATTTGGATAAAAAGGATACTATACAATAGCGCACATGAGAATTTTTTTTGTTTGTGATTCTCAATATTTTCAATTTTTATAATTCAATGACTTAAATATTTTCTTCGGTAAGATTGAGGGCTTATGCTAAGCATCCTAAAATGGTAAAGTTAAATTATTTTTTAGATACAGTATGTAAATGATAAACGCATTCAGTCAAATTAAAAGGAAATTATTGCTTTTCAAAAAAGCTTTTTTTTGTGATTTTTTCAGATTTCATTATTCTCAATTTGGTGAGGATATTGTTCTTGCAGAGCTGCTAATAAAAGAGCTTCACAATGGTTTTTTTGTCGATATCGGATGTTTTCATCCAAAAAAATACTCCAATACCTATAGGCTTTATAGAAAAGGCTGGCGAGGTATAAATGTTGATATGGAAGAAGATAAAGTTAGTCTTTTTAATATCATTAGACCAGGGGACTATAATGTTCTGAGCGCTGTTTCCGATAAACAAGAAAATGTAACGCTTTATAGGTACGGTATTTTTGGCGTAGGCTCGACAATTGATCCAAATTGTGCAGCTAAAACCACTGAAAAAGTTTTTGATAAACAACAGATTATAACAAAGACTCTTAATGAGATAATTGAAGAAAGTCCATACAGGGGAAGGCAAATTGATATTCTTTCAATTGATGTTGAAGGCATGGATTTCAGGGTTTTGAATTCTCTTGATTTTGAATTATATAAGCCAAAAATTATTATTATTGAAGATCATAATACCAATATAGAGACAATATTAAAAACAAATATCTGGATTTTTCTAAACCATAAAGGCTATGTCTTGCGTAGCTGGACTTTTTACTCTTTAATATTTATTTTGCCAAATTCAGATATATTAAAAGAAAGAGAGCATCTATCAACAATAGAAAAAA
>Ga0194047_10001214_pt1 | contig 16164 bp, 14 predicted proteins | sample JunL225m_MetaG_2_FD_160070 | JGI IMG/M metagenome (GOLD analysis project Ga0194047, IMG submission 160070) | Anoxic zone freshwater microbial communities from boreal shield lake in IISD Experimental Lakes Area, Ontario, Canada - Jun2016-L221-5m | ecosystem: Environmental > Aquatic > Freshwater... | reverse complement strand
GTATAAGCCGCGCTGGGCCTGGGAAGCGGCAGCGGCCATGGGTGCACAGGTCAGCGCCAACCCGGTGTACTGGCGCTGCCTGCCGCGCGAGGCGCAAGCCGTCTTTGGCCCGGTCAAGATTGGCATGCGCTAAAACCGTCTCGATGTCTGAAGGACGCATTGCCGCGATGTTGCTTGCTGCCGGGCGCGGGGAGCGCATGCGGCCTCTGACCGACGCCGTGCCCAAACCGATGCTGGCGCTGCGCGGCAAGCCCTTGATGCAGTGGGCCATGGAGGCGCTGGCGCGCGGTGGATTTACCCGGACGGTGATCAATACGGCCTGGCTTGGCGAACAGATAGAAGCGGCATTTGGAACGGTTTGTTCCCCTTTGCCGGATCTGGCACCATTGGAGATTGGCTATTCACGAGAGGGCGCCGATTTCGGCACTGCGCTGGAAACAGCCGGTGGCATTGTGCGCGCATTGCCGCGTTTGTGCCCGGTTGACTCCAGTGGCCACGGGGCAGAACTCTTCTGGGTGCTCGCCAGCGACGTCTTCGCGCCGGACTTCTGCTTTGAGCAGGCGGCCGTCAAACGCTTTGCTGACAGCGGCAAATTGGCGCACATCTGGCTGGTGCCCAATCCCGAGCATCATCCGGGGGGCGACTTTGGTCTCAGTAGCGACGGCCTGGCCTTGAGTCAGGCGACGGTCCAATATACTTACTCGACGATTGGTTTGTACAGGCGCACGTTGTTTGCTCCACCCTGGTGCGATATCGCCGCAGGTAACCCGCACGGGGTCAAAGCCCCTCTGGCACCATTGCTGCGCGCGGCCATGGACAATGCGCTTGTCAGTGCCGAACTGTACCGTGGCGCCTGGACCGACATCGGCACGCCTGAGCGACTACATGAGCTCAATCAAGCAAGAGAAATGGACAGACTATGAATTCAATTTCCTCTACACCCTATGCCCAGCGCCGCGCCGGACTGGCAGCCCTGCTGGGAGTCAAGGGCATTGCCATTGTCCCGAGCGCGCCAGAGCAGCAGCGCAACCGGGATTCCGATTTTTTGTACAGGCACGACAGTTACTTTTACTACCTGACCGGCTTTACCGAGCCCAAAGCCTGGCTCGTCATCACCGGCGACGGCAGGAGCACATTGTTTTGTCAGCCGAAAGATCTTGAACGCGAGATCTGGGATGGTTTCCGGCTTGGGCCCGAAGCGGCGCCCTCCCAGCTTGGCGTTGATTCGGCATTCTCCGTTGCCGAACTGGATCAGCAGCTGCCGGCCCTGCTTGATGGCCGCGAAGCCGTCTTTTATCCATTTGCCACGCACAAGGCGCTGGAAACACGGATTGACGGCTGGCTTGGCAGTCTGCGCGCACGGGTGCGCTATGGCGCCCTGTGCCCTCAGCAGTTGCGGGATCTGTGCGTGCTGCTTGATGAAATGCGCTTGTTCAAGGACAGCCATGAGCAGGACATCATGCGTCGCGCCGCGCAAATCAGCGCTGGCGCTCACGTCCGCGCCATGCGCTTAAGTGCCCGCATGCTGCGCGACGGCGTGCCCGTGCGTGAATACCATCTGGATGCGGAACTGCTGCACGAGTTCCGTCGCCATGGTTCGCAATACCCGGCCTATGGCTCCATTGTGGCGGCCGGCGCCAATGCCTGCGTGCTGCACTACCGCGCTGATGCGGGCGAGGTGCGTGACGGCGAACTGGTGCTGATAGACGCCGGCTGCGAGCTTGACGGTTATGCCAGCGACATTACGCGCACTTTTCCGGCGAATGGCAAGTTCAGCGCGCCACAGCGCGCTCTGTACGAACTGGTGCTGGCATCGCAGGAGGCGGCCATCGCGGCAACACGTCCTGGCGCGCGCTTTACCGATCCGCATGAGGCCACGGTCAGGGTCCTGGCGCAGGGCATGCTCGATTTGGGCTTGCTGGACCGGCACAAGGTCGGCAGTCTGGAGGATGTGATCGAAAAGCGTGCCTACTTTCAGTTCTACATGCACCGCACCGGTCACTGGCTCGGTATGGACGTGCATGATTGTGGCAATTACATCGAACCCTCGGAAGTGGGCACGGTGAGCGAGCGCAAGGATCCGCTCAGCGGTGAACTGATCAAGGACAGGCCCGCGCGCATTCTGCAAAGCGGCATGGTGCTCACGATTGAGCCCGGTATCTATGTGCGCGCCGCAGACGGCGTGCCAGAGCAGTTTCACAACATTGGCATTCGCATTGAAGACGATGCCATCGTGAGCGCCAGCGGCTGTGAACTGATCAGCCGCGATGTGCCGGTGACTGTGCAGGAAATTGAGGCGTTGATGCGCGCGTAAAGCAGTGCAGACTGAAGTTGGAACGGACTCATGATTCTGTTGAACGTCATGAAGAATATTCTGGGGCGCAACGAAGTTCAGCGCGCACCTGAAGTCTCTGGCGATGGCGAGACGCCGCGCGTTCTCAATGTGGGGGGTGGCAGCAAGAAAATCCCCATCTCATCGTGGTACCAGGATTGGTCCCATCTGCTGCTGGATATAGACCCTCTGACCGGCGCCGATGTCGTGCTGGACGCGCGCAAATTGACGACGCTGCCGAGCGGCCTGTTTGACGCGATTTATTGTTCCCACAACCTTGAGCACTATTATCAGCATGACGTCTTGAACGTGCTTGCAGGGTTCCTGCATGTCTTGAAGCCAGACGGGTTTGCCGAAATCCATGTACCCGACATGCTACTGGTGATGCAGCATTGTGTTGAGAATGGGGGCGACATCCACGGCATTTTGTACGAGTCTGCCGCAGGACCCATATCTGTCCACGACATCATGTATGGATGGGGCAAACAGCTAGCTGACAGTGGTGTCGATTTTTACGCCCACAAGACCGGATTTACGCCGAAGTCTTTGCGCGAAGTGCTGCTCGCGGCGGGTTTTGCCGAGGTATGGATCAACGCGTCGACCAGTGACTTTGCCATTGGAGCATTGGCATTCAAGCAGCAGCCCTCATCGGCGCAGCGCATGTTGCTGAATCTGCCTCTGGAATGAAACTTTCACTGCGTGCACCAGCGCTGCCACATATTGCGTAGCGCCGCCTCAAAGTGAGAGGCGAAACGTGAAGCGTCAAATAGGGGCGATGCCAGCACCTGCTGTCGCAAATTAGCGCGCAGCAGTGCCAGGGCTTTGAGATCGGCGGCATGCAATACCGCGCGTGCTACATAGCCTTCGGCATTGCTCGCAATCCATTCAGGCAGTCCCGCGTTCATCAGCAGCCCGACACCCTGGCGCGACAGGAAACGCTCCCCTGTAAGGGTCATGACGGGCACGCCCATCCACAAGGCTTCGCAGGTCGTAGTGCCACCCGTGTAGGGAAAGGGGTCGAGTGCAATATCCACGCGCTGATAGGTCTTCAGGTACTCGGCGCGAGAAGAAAGTCCCTCCATCATCAATCGCGTTGGAACAATGCCGCAAGCCGCGAACCGCTCAGCAACACTTTGCTGGGTCGAGATCTCTTTAAACTGCGCAGACTTAAGAAACAGGCGACTGTCGGGAAGGGCGGCCAGTAACCGCGCCCAAAGGTTGACGACCTGGTCGTTCATCTTTGTCAGGTTGTTGAAACACCCGAAGGTCAGATAGCCATTGATGAGTGCCGGCAGCGGGTTGACTTCCACATCTGCATCGGGGGGTGTGAAGCAAAGTCGGGTCTCTGGAAGGCGCCAGATTTTCTCGGTGAAGTTCACCTCTTCGCCTTCGGGCAGCGTCCACGGGTCGGCGATGAGGTAGTCGATGGCCGCTACGCCTGTGGTTGCGAAATATCCGAGCCAGCTCACTTGCACCGGAGCTGGTTTCCAGGCAAACAGAGGCAGCCGGTTGTGCGCAGTGTGTCCGGCAATGTCAATCAGGATGTCGATTTCATCATCCTTGATGCGCATCGCTGCAAGCTCATCCGGGAGTTCCACGATAGAGCGCCAGCCGCTACAGAGCGACTTGATTCGTTCCGTAACGCTGTCATTGTCAGGATGGTTGGAGTAGCAAAAGAACTCCAGTCGCCCCGATGTCTGACGGACCAATGCATCCAGCACAGAATCGAAGAAATAGCTTACCGGATGCGTACGGAAATCGCCAGAAACAAATCCGACACGCAAGCAGCGCTCGGGCTCGCGATGGTTGCCGTTGTTCGCTGATGCGCGCGCTTGGCGTTTCACCGTAGCGCCATACAGCTGCGCTTCGGAGAGCGACCGTGAGGGGTCGCAGTCGTCGCTGTAGTTCAGCACGAACAAAAGGTTGCTGTGCGCATCCGTATAGGCCGGGTTGAGCCCCAGTGCGCGACGGTAGCAAGTCTCGGCTTGGCTGAGTCGCCCAAGATCCTTCAAGGCATTGCCCAGATTGTTGTGCGCTTCGGCATAGTCTGGATCAATTTCCAGGGCGCGCCGATAACTCGCCGCGGCGTCGCCAAATTGCCCCAGCTTGGTCAAAGCATTTCCGAGATTGCTGTGGACCTGGGCGTAGTCGGGCTGCAGTGCCAGAGCGTGCCGGTAGCTCTTCGCCGCAGCCTCGAATTTCCCCAGATCGTCCAGCGTGGCGCCCAGTGCCACGTGGGCATCAACAAAGTCGGACTTCAAGTCGATCGCCTTGTGATAAGCGGCGAGAGCGGCCTCGCGGCGACCCATGCGAACCAAGGCATTGCCCATGTTGTAGTTCGCGGCCGCGTAGGTCGGGTTGTGAACGAGTGCGGTTTCGTAGGCTGCCAATGCCGCTTGGGCGTCCCCCAACTCGAGCAAAATATTGCCGCGATTCAAGTGCGCACGCGCCAGATTTGGAGCCAACAGCAAGGCTCTTTCGTAACAGGCAAGGGCCTGTTCATACTGACCTTCTGCCTCCAGGGAATTGCCTTGTCCGATCAAGTCAAGTGCGTCGCTTTCGGCCTTGTCAACCCTGCCACGATCACCAAGTAGCCGAGCCGAAAATCGGTCAAACAGAGCCATCTTGCACCTTTCCATGGTTTCCATGCAATTCCAGATAGCATACGGTATCTAAGCGGCCCGAAGCAATGGATCTGGGGATTTGGCCGTTAGTGATTTTGCCAAGATATCGATCGGAACAAGTATGCTTTTCAAGTGGTTTGACGCAACCGTCGCCAATCAGTTTGGTGCTGAACTCGCAAGGTTCTTTATGGAGAGAATGCCTGTTGGCACGCAGAAGAACGAGAAGAAATTCGCTGTCAAGACCAGCGAACTCTTGAGCAAGCTGAGTCTCAGGTTGAATCAGTTCAAGGGTGCGAACAAACTGAACTTCTATACCAAGGCACAGCTTGCCAACAATTTCAAGTGGACGCTCAAGGACGCTGGCTACGAACCCAACTATGTAGACGACTTGACCGAATGGCTGGTAAAGCAACTCTAGACAGATAAGTTCCCGCTTCCACACCATGAGTAACTGGCTCAGCCGCCTGCTGTCAGGCAAGGATGCCGGGAGGAAGGTCGATGTGGCCAGCTCTGCGGGCGTCACCGACCGCATCACGGACAGTGTCGCGCACAGGCGTCGCGGCAACGAATGCCTCAACGGTGGTGACGTGCACGGTGCGATCGAATGGTACAGGCAGGCCGTTGCTTCAGATCCAAATTCTGTGGATGCCCATACGAGTCTTGGATTTGGGCTCAAGGAGGCTGGTGAGCTTGAAGCGGCCCAAGCCGCGTTTCGCGCCGCGTCAAAACTGCAGCCTCACAGCTTCGACCCAGCGTACCTGCTTGGGCAAACGTGCTTCGAACTGCGACAGTTTGAAATGGCTGCTGAATATTTTGAGAAAGCGCTGGCTCTACAGCCCACCTTTGAATCACTTTACGGTGAGCTGGGTCAGGCATCGTTTGAGATGCGGTCCATGGGCAGGGCTCATGCGGTCATCAGCGAAGGGATCCGTCGCTTCCCAGGAAATGCCCTGTTTCATTTCTTCCTTGGGAATGTCTACATTGCCACGGAAAAGTGGGGGCTGGCAACAAGCTGCTACCGGACCGCATTGCGGCTAAAACCCGACCTGACGCTGGTGCACAACAATCTGGCCAACGCACTCAAGTCGCAGGGTAAATTCCTTGAGGCTGAGAGTCATTACAGAGCCGCGCTGGCAGTTGAACCGGAATCTGACATTTGCCTGAGCAATCTTGGCGGTGCGCTGCTGGCCCAGGGACGATTGTCTGAGGCTGTCGCAAATCTTCGGCGTGCCGTCGAGATCAATCCACGGTTCACCACGGCGCACGGCAATTTGCTGTTTGCACTGAGTGTTGATCCGCAGGTCACGAAGGGCCAGTATTTGAGTGAGGCCATCGCATTTGGCAATAGTTTGGCGGATTCAGTTGGACAGCCTTTCCGCGACTGGCTGGTTCAACTGGATGACCAGGCTGCAGCGCCATTGAGAGTTGGCCTGGTCTCCGGCAAGCTGTGCCGAAATCCCGTTGGATATTTCCTGGAAAGTGTGATTGCCCATATTGACTCAAGCAAGGTGGCTCTGGTGGCCTATGACACCGGCGGCAATGAGGACGAATTGACCCGGCGCATTCGTCCACACTTTGCACAATGGGAAAACATCGTTGGCATGGAGAGGACGGCCGTGGCCCGGAAGATCCGTGCCGATCGTATTCACATACTGGTGGATCTCAACGGACATACCGAAGGCAATCTGTTGCCTGTGTTTGCCTTGAAGCCATCCCCTGTTCAGGTAAGTTGGCTGGGCTATTGGGCCAGTACCGGTGTGCGGGAAATCGACTACATTCTGGCCGATGAAACGGGCTTGCCGCGCACTGACCAGGAATATTTCACCGAAGCCATTTGCTACCTGCCTGAGACACGGCTTTGTTTCACTGCACCCCAACCGGAACTACCGGTTGCTCCCTTGCCCGCAATTCGCAATGGATTTGTGACGTTTGGCTGTTTTCAGGCGCGAACCAAGGTCAACGACAGCGTGCTGGCGTTGTGGGGTCAAATTCTGAAAGAAGTGCCTGGCTCAAGAATGAATTTGGCAAGTGATCAGATCGATGATGCTGCATCGTTGCAGGAGTTTCTTGGACGCCTGCAGAGCGCGGGCATTGACCCCGCCAGGGTGTCTGTCTCGGGGCCGGTTTCCAGAGAAAAGTATTTGGCTAACTATGGGGCAGTGGACTTCGTTCTCGACACTTATCCATTTACCGGCGGCACCACAACCTGTGAAGCGCTGTGGATGGGTGTGCCGACTCTGACGCTGGCTGGCACGACAATGATCGCAAGACAGGGTGCCGTGATGCTGAGCTGTGTTGGACTTGTCGACTGGATCGCCCGAGATGAAGCGGACTATGTCGCGAAGGCCATTTCCTACGCTACGCAACTGGAAGATCTGGCGAACCTGCGAAGCAGTTTGCGCAGCAGAGTTCTTCAATCGGCCCTGTTTGACGCGCCCGGATTTGCCCGCCACCTGGAAATTGCATTCAGCGAGATGTGGCAACAGAAGCGGAATTTGGCCATGGAACCTGGATAAGCTCGGGGTGCTTTAAGGTCTCGCCCTCCCAGTACTGTCTGACTGCTTCACAGCGGGATTCAGGCTCAATCTTGCAGACTTTTTTCAGCCATTGACTCGCTTCAGCCTGTCGATGATTGAGGCCTAGCGCGAGTGCCAGCTTCGGGATGGTGGCGGTACCCGGGAACGTCCTGGCGACCTGGCTCATCCAATCCAGCTTCTCAACACTCATGCCGCTGCTCGGTTGAACCCGAGACAGGCGAATGAACTCATGAAACTGCGTGAGCAACATGACATCCGGTGGCGCGTCGGGTGCATCGATTCTGATGTGAGCCTGCTCCATGCGCAATTCCTGATAGCTGGTTTCCACTCTCAGGTATTCACGCACGATCATTAGCAAGAGGGTGCTGGACGTCAACCAGATCAGCAGCAGACTCCAGCGTCCTGTGTAGAGGACAGGAGCGTCTTGAAGTCGCACGCTGGTCACACCGATTACCAAACCGACGGGTAGCAAAAAGTAGGCGTAATGCAGGGGAAGTTCGAGCATCGAATGATTGGCGATGAGTAGCAGAAACAGCATCAAGATGGCGTCTTCTGCGCATTTCACTGCACGTAATTTATGCCACAACCAACGCATCAGGTAGAGCGACAGGAACAGGCCCAAGGGTATTCCGCACCACAAAACCAGATCAAGGAAAAGGTTGTGAGAGTGTGTGTGCAGAAGTTCAAGGGAAGGGTGTGCCAGTGCCGCCGTCAGCTGCGCAAGGCCGACCTGATTCCAGCCGTAACCAAGAAGGGGATGCTGCAGCGCTGCATCTATAAAGACGGACCATATGAGTGGACGCAACTCGGCTGCGACTCTGCCCGCATCGCTTGTAACCGGATGCCCGCCAAGGTGGAGCACCTGACTGAGCCAGCCAATTGAACTGGCGCAGACGATGAAGTAGAGTCCAAGCCAGGCGACCATCCACGGCCAACGGGAATCGGGCCACAAAGCGCGCCAGTACCAGATGGCGCTGATCAGGATGGTGATCGCTATCCACGCAGTGCGGGACTCGGTCAAAGCCAGGCCGAACAGCAGGTAGTGGGCAATCAAGAGGGCTGTCTTGCCCGCAATGTGGCGGCGCAGCAGAGCCCATCCGGTGGCCAGAAGACCCCATAACAAGAAGGTGGCCAATTGATTGGGTTGGCCGAAATTTGCGAACGGACGGCCCAGGCCATCGGCCATGGACCAGCTGTCAAGCACTTGCAGATTCAGCCATTGGTGCAACTGCAGACTTACCGACAGAAGTGCGCCGGTGCCTATGGCCAGAAACAAGCCATCGGCAAGCTGGCCTGGGCTGGAGGCTTCCCATCTTGCGCCCGTGTGAACAGCAAGCAACAGGCCAAGCAAATAGGCGCTACTGATCCAGGCGGTGCCTGGTAACAGTACTATACCGAGGCCATACTGCAGACCAGGAACCAGCGCCACTGCTGCAACTGCCAGCGTGATGCCGTGCCATCTTACCTGTCCTCTTGAGCGCAGAATAACTGCGGCAGAGCCGAGGGCGAGCGCAGACGCCACCCAGGCATCGAGGTGAAAACTCGGCCAGGGGAACTGGTGATTCGGCAACAACCAACCTGCAGCCAGTGTGAGCGCCCAACTGACCAGCCAAAAGGGTGTCATGATCTGTTTGGCGCGTGCCAGCATCTGGTCAACCGATCATTGCACAATTGAAAGAGATCTGCCGGCCAAAAAAAAGCCCCCGTAAACGGCGGCTTTTGAAGCAGTAGGAACGCTTGGCGCCACTATTACTGGCAACTGGCGGGACGATATTTGGCCAGAATCGTGCCGCTGCAAACCCAGGTGACTTGACCGGTGGTGGCCCTCGTTGGGGTCAGCGTAATGGTACTGCCGGTGATGGATGAGTCTCCGGTCGCGGTCGCAGTGACCACGGTGCCATTCCAGGTGACGCCACTGACATATTTTGAAACCTGGTTGTTAATGGTTACCGACGCGGTGGCCGGCAGGGCGCCCAGACTGGCGGCCGCTTCGGTAATCGTTGTCTTGGCTCCGGCGGCGGCCAACATCACTTCAGATACTTTGGCGCGGACCGTGTAGTCCTGATAGGCAGGCAATGCCACTGCGGCCAGGATGCCGATAATCGCGACCACGATCATCAACTCGATCAGGGTAAAACCCTTTTGCATGGAACGTTTCATTTGCCGCCTCAGATTCATAAAAGAAGGCCTCTCGCGAGGCCCTCAAACTATAGCTGACTCAGTATTACTGGCAACTGGCGGGGCGGTATTTTGCCAGAATCGTGCCGCTGCAAACCCAGGTGACTTGACCTGAGGTCAAGGTCGGTGTCAGCGTAATGGTGCTACCGGTGATAGCCGAGTCACCCGTTGCAGTTGCGGTGACAACCGTGCCATTCCAGGTGACGCCACTGACATATTTTGAAACCTGGTTGTTAATGGTTACTGACGCACTGCCCGGCAAGGCGCCGAGACTGGCGGCCGCTTCGGTAATTGTTGTCTTGGCACCAGACGCTGCAAGAATCACTTCTGACACCTTCGCCCGTGTCGTGTAATCCTGATAAGCAGGCAACGCCACTGCCGCCAAGATGCCGATAATCGCAACCACGATCATCAATTCGATCAGGGTAAAACCCTTTTGCATAGAACGCTTCATTAAATTCTCCTGTGCTGACTGTAAAACCCAAATCGGGAACTTGAGAATAAGCAGATTCCATGCCAGTTGCTTACTGGCAACTGGCGGGACGGTATTTTGCCAGAATGGTGCCGCTGCAAACCCAGGTGACTTGACCTGAGGTCAAGGTCGGCGTCAGCGTAATGGTGCTACCGGTGATGGATGCGTCTCCGGTTGCGGTCGCCGTGACCACGGTGCCATTCCAGGTGACGCCACTGACATATTTTGAAACCTGGTTGTTAATGCTTACTGACGCTGTGGCCGGCAAGGCGCCGAGGCTGGCGGCCGCCTCAGTGATGGTTGGCTTCGCACCCGATGCGGCCAGAATCACTTCAGATACTTTGGCGCGGACGGTGTAGTCCTGATAGGCGGGCAATGCCACTGCCGCGAGGATGCCGATAATCGCAACCACGATCATCAACTCGATCAGGGTAAAACCCTTTTGCATGGAACGTTTCATAAATGACTCCTTGTAAATATTCCTATATCACCGACCCAAACAACAAGAAAAAAATGTTTGTGGGGTGAAATGCTAGCCGATACAAGCACAAGAGCGGTGACAAAATTGCAAGATTCTCGAAAATTCGTAGCTAACTACTGGCAATAATTGTCAAAGTTGACATTTTTGTCAGTTCAAAAATAGTTCTTATTTGATACAGACAGACCTGACCATCTTGATATCGGTCAGACCCATCATGATCTTTTCCATCCCGTCCATCTTCAGTGTACGCATGCCGCCTTCCACCGCCGCGGCAAAAATCTCTGCCACGCGGGCCCGTTCCTGAATCAGTCGCTTGATGTCGTCCGAGGCGATGAGCAGCTCGTGCAGGCCGACGCGCCCCTTGTAGCCGGTCTGATTGCACTTGGCACAACCGATGTGTCGATACAGTCTGAGTTGACCGTCCTGTGCATAGGTCTTGTACCAGCCTTCGATCAACTTTTTGGTCTCTCCTTCATAGTCGCTGGTCCAGGCCGCTGAATGGCTTAGCTCTTCTGCATACTCGGTTGCGAATTGCGCCAACTCCTGTTCGCTGGGAACATAGGACTCCTTGCAGTCACAGAGTTTCTTGGCCAGACGTTGGGCCAGAATACCGAGCAGCGCATCGGCAAAGTTGAACGGGTCCATGCCCATATCGAGCAATCGTGTGATCGATTCGGGAGCCGAATTGGTATGCAGTGTCGAGAACACCAGATGTCCGGTCAGCGACGCCTCGACACCCATGGCCACGGTTTCCTTGTCTCGTGACTCGCCCACCATGATGATGTCGGGGTCGGCGCGCAGGAAGGCGCGCATGACCAGCGCGAAGTCGATGCCCGCCTTGCGATTGATCTGTACCTGACGCAAACCCTTTTGTGTGATTTCTACGGGATCCTCGGCCGTCCAGATCTTGGTATCCGGCGTATTCAAGTGTTTCAGTATCGAGTGCAAAGTGGTTGTCTTGCCGGACCCGGTAGGACCGCACACGTAGAACAGGCCATAAGGCTTTTCGATGGTCCGGATCACCCGCTCCTTGTTGTGCGGAGTCAGGCCGAGCTTGTCCAACGGGATCGGCTCACCGGCGGCCAGGATACGCATCACCACATCTTCCACACCGCCAGCCGAGGGAATGGTCGCGACGCGCAGTTCGATGTCCAGTGGACCATACTTCTTGAACTTGATCTTGCCGTCCTGAGGCTTGCGCCGCTCAGAGATGTCCAGATCGCACATGATCTTCAGACGGGTCACCATGGCCTGGCGGAAATGTGCGGGTACCTCGACATAGGGTTGCAGCGTACCGTCGATCCGAAAGCGAATGCCGGTTTTGAGCTTGCCGGGCATGGGCTCGATATGAATGTCCGATACCTTTTGCTGGTAGGCGTCGATGATGACCTTGTTGACGAACTTGACGAGTTCGTTGTCCGCAGCTGCAGATTCCAGCGAATCGTCGTTGCTGCCGTCATCCAGTGCGCCCACGTCCATGTCGGCCAGCAACTCGTTGATCGTGCTGCCCTCCGCTTCGGCGCCAAATATCTGCCCCAGTGTCTGGAAGAACTCGGCTTGCGTCGTAACCCGATAGGCAAAGCGGTTGATGCGTGGGAAAACCTGCGGAACGACTCGCGCGTTGCGCACAGCCTCCGGGTCGGTGCACATGATGACCAGGCCCTCCGGTGATTCTTCCAGCGGGATCCAGCCCTGCTCTTCAAGAAACTCGCGCTTGAGCGACCCGTGAAGCGCCTCCGACCGAATGCGGCTGGCGCCAAGCGTTTCGTATGGGACGCCAAAGAACTTGGCCAAGGATGGCCCGATCTGGGTCGGCTGAACCTTGTAGTGCTCAATCAGCATCTGCTCAGCCGAGGTCCCCTGATTGCGTGCCGCCTGCAGGCACTGAGCCAACTCATCTGCCGTCATCACGCCGTCGGCTACGAGCCCATCAAACTTGGTGGCCTTTCGTCGAATGCTTTCGGCGGCCTTTTGTACACGTTGGCGGATGGCGATGGCAAGCGTTTTGCAGAGCTGCGATACGCCCTCGACTTCCAATTCGCTGAAAGGCCGATTGCTTTTGTTGTTGATGATCTGCAACACACCATGCAGGGTTTCGCCCTCCAGAATGGGGGCGGCAAGCATCTGGCGGGTCCTGTAGCCAGATCGCTTGTCAACCTCTTTCAGAAAAGTCAGCGCGGGGTGGATCTTCTTGAGTGCCTGATCGTCGTAGACGTCGCCGAGGTTGATCAATTGCTTACTCACTGCGGCGTAGCCCGCAATGCTCTGGGGCGTGATCGGTAACTTGAGTTCCCGACTGCTTTTCAGGCCGGTCTTGATCTTGGACACAATGGCGCTGCGATCTTCGTTGACCGCATAGAGGGTCAGTCGATCGGCATTCAATAGCCGGCAAATATCCTGGCTCGCTTCGAGCATGATTTGCTCAAGATTTTCGGTCTCGTGAATGCGTGCGGTTACCTGTTGAAGTTGTTTGTAGAACAGTGCTTCAAACTGGATCCCGCTACGCTCGGGCGGCAAGTTCTGGGGTACCGTCGCTGCGGCGTCGAACGGACTTGCAAGGGTTGCTGGTTGTGTCACTTCATCCATAAGGCGAACTCCTGATGCAAGTGAAAGAGGCCGATCTCGTATCGAACGTCAGTCAGGTTTCAACAAACTGCATTTGTGTGCCTGCCAATTCAATCAGATCGCCGTTCTTCAAAGGCATAGGCTCGGCGCCGATGGGTCGGCCGTTCAGCGCAGGGTTGCCGCTACCCTCAACATGGATGACAAAACTATTTTGCAGGCGTGTGATGGCAGCCACAGCAACACCCGGTTTGCCGATCGTCGTTACTGCCTTGGTCAGGGGTACTTGTCGGCCAGCGGCTGCCCCGGACAACACCCTGATGGCAGCTTGGGGTGCATTGGATGAGATATCCGGTATGTCTGACCGAGTTGTCTTTGTTGCGGCGTCATCGACAGATTCGCTGATAAATTTGATCTTGTATTTGCCAACCTCGATCATGTCACCATTTCGAAGTAACAGCTTCTTTGCAGCCTTGCCGTTGACGTAGGTCCCATTGGTGCTGTTAAGGTCTTCCAGATAGACCTCGCTACCCGAAACCTGCAGCACTGCATGCTCGCCGCTGATGGCAAGATTGTCGATCACGATATCGTTATAGGGGCGCCGACCCAGGGTTGTGCGGTCCTTGGTCAACTGGACTTCCTTGATCACAACGCCATCGATCGAAACAATCATTTTCGCCATGACTGACTCCTGTTACTGAAACTGACCATCGAGACTTTCATGAGCTTAATATTTTCCCAGCCATCTTGGCATCAAACCGATTCTCTCCCGTCCATCGACGATTTGCACTAGCAAGACGGTGATGTTATCGCGTCCGCCATTCCTGTTCGCCAAGGCGACCAATTCATCCGCCATTTGCGTCAAAAGAGATTGAGTTTGCAAAATATGGGCAATGGCCGGGTCGTCGATCATGTCGGACAAACCGTCAGTGCACATCAAGTAGATATCACCTACCTCCACTTGCAGCTCATTGACCTCCAGCAAGACTTCGTTTTCCACGCCCATGGCTCTGGTGACCAGGTTCCTTAGCGGAGACAGAGCGGCTTGAGCCGGAGTGAGCATGCCTGCGTCCATTTGCTCCTGCAGCAAGGAGTGATCTTTGGTGACTTGCAGGAATTGATCGCCACGCAAGCGATAGCAACGGGAATCGCCGACATGCCCCAGTATCAGCTTTTCCGCATGGAAAACACCGACGACCAGCGTGGTTCCCATGCCGGAATACTCCGGATTCGCGCGCGCAGCGGCATAGATCGACCGATTGGCATTTTCTACGCAGGTCTCCAGGGCCCGCCTGACTTCCTGACTGCTGGCTTTCGCTCCCGCACTGGACAGCCAGTGCGTCAATTCCGTCTTGATCAGTGTCGTTGCCATGCTGCTGGCAATTTCCCCCGCGTTATAGCCCCCCATGCCGTCGGCCAAAACGGCCAATCCCGTAGCATCGTCAAAAGTTACAGAGTCTTCGTTATTGCTACGGGATCGACCTGGATGTGTGAGCGAGCAGAACATGTAATTCATTGTGTGCCGGGCTCTATCACCTGGTCGTATGCAAGGGTTTGGTCATGTGCAAGCATCAGTTGCTTGCCGTCACTGTCGGGCCATGTCGCTGCTGGAGCAAAAGCCCCAGACCCAGCACCAAGCCGGCACCGGCAGATGCGGCCAGATAATGGGCCCAGGTGTTACCGTCCAGCCAGCCAGCCAGGGCGATGTCGCTGGCAATGGTTTCGCCGCCGACCCAGCCAATCAAAGCGGCGCCAAGCGTTACGATGATGGGGAAACGTTCCATCAGTTTGATCATCAGGGTGCTGCCGAATATCACCAGCGGAATGCTGATGGCAAGACCCAGGATCAGCAGCAGCATGCTCCCTTTGGCCGCCGCCGCCACGCCTATGACATTGTCCAGACTCATGACGAGGTCGGCAACAAGTATCGTGCGCACTGCGGCCATGAGACTGCCATGTTCCTTGATATGGCCGTCGTCCTCTTCCTCCTGACTCAGCAATTGAACACCGATCCAGAGCAGCAGCATTCCGCCCACAATTTGCAGAAACGACATCTGGAGAAGTTTTGCAGCCACCACGGTCAAGGCAATGCGAAGCGCCACTGCCGCACTGGAGCCGAAGAAAACGGCTTTTCTTTGTTGATTGGCCGGCAGTGATCTGGCGGCCAGCGCGATCACCACGGCGTTGTCGCCAGACAGGATGATGTTGATCCAGACAATCTTCAGCAGGCCAATCCAGAAGTCTGCGCTTTGCAGCAATTCCATCCGCATTCTCCAATATTGCCAATGCAAAAAGCGCCCAGCACACAGGCCTGGAGCGCCTTTTGACTACTTGGAAGTGTATCGGTATCTGGACTACCCAGACCTTCCTCGTCTGACCTACAGCAGAGCCTTTAGCAATTTAGCCATTTCGGATGGATTGCGAGTGACTTTAAAGCCGCACTCTTCCATCACCGCCAGTTTGGCTTCAGCCGTGTCAGCACCACCGGAGATCAATGCACCCGCATGCCCCATGCGCTTGCCCGCAGGCGCCGTCACACCGGCGATAAAGCCGACAATGGGCTTTTTCATGTTGTCTTTACACCAGCGCGCGGCGTCGGCTTCGTCGGGGCCTCCGATTTCGCCAATCATGATGACGGCGTCGGTATCCGGATCGTCGTTGAAGGCACGCATGATGTCAATGTGTTTGAGACCATTGATCGGGTCGCCGCCAATGCCGACCGCAGTGGACTGACCCAGACCAATTTCCGTCAATTGCGCTACGGCTTCATAGGTCAAGGTACCGGAGCGGCTGACGACACCAATCCGGCCTTTGCGGTGAATATGACCAGGCATGATGCCGATCTTGATTTCGTCCGGCGTGATCAGGCCAGGGCAGTTTGGACCAAGCAAGAGCGTCTTCTTGCCGCCGGCAGCTTCTCTGGCCCGCATCTTGTTGCAGACCTCAAGCATATCGCGCACCGGAATGCCCTCTGTGAT
>Ga0194047_10001213_pt1 | contig 16171 bp, 13 predicted proteins | sample JunL225m_MetaG_2_FD_160070 | JGI IMG/M metagenome (GOLD analysis project Ga0194047, IMG submission 160070) | Anoxic zone freshwater microbial communities from boreal shield lake in IISD Experimental Lakes Area, Ontario, Canada - Jun2016-L221-5m | ecosystem: Environmental > Aquatic > Freshwater... | reverse complement strand
TTAAATCACCATAATGCAAAATCAGATCACGATGATTGACGTGGGGATCTTGATAAAGATGGTCAATGCGGTCGGTATTAAATGAAGAAGCGCGACGCTTAATGCCGTGAACAATGTAGCCCTTCTCCAATAAAAACTCAGCCAGGTAAGAACCATCTTGACCCGTGATACCCGTGATGAGGGCGACTTTTTTCTGATTGATCATCCATCTTCTCTCTTCATTAATTTTTAATCTTTAAATTCTTTGCTTGTTGACTTCTTTAATGACTTTGTTACTTATTGGCTTGATATTACTAGCTACGCCCATAAGTATCTTCAAAGCGCACGATGTCGTCTTCACCTAGATAGCTGCCTGATTGCACCTCAATGATTTCAAGTGGCGTCTTACCAGGGTTGGATAAGCGATGGGTTTGGCCTTGCGGGATGTAAGTACTTTGATTTTCTGTAAGCATAATCACCTGATCACCATTGGTAATCTCTGCAACACCCTTGACCACAATCCAATGCTCTGCACGGTGATGATGCATTTGTAGGGATAGGCTCGCACCTGGTTTTACCTGAATGCGTTTTACCTTAAAGCGCTCTCCTTCATCCACACTGTCATACCAACCCCAAGGTCTTGCGACCTTGCGATGCAAATTCTTTTCTTCGCGCTTTTGCGTTTCTAATTGGTTGACGATATTTTTAACATCTTGACTCTTTGAGCGATCAGCCACCATCACCGCATCAGCAGTTTCAATGATGATGAGATTCTCAACCCCTACAGCGCTGACTAACCGGCTACTAGCATGCACTAAGGAGTTCTTGGAATTCGTTAGCAAGGTATCACCTGAAGTGACATTACCTTGCCCATCTTGTTTGCCTACTTGCCAGACCGCATCCCAAGCGCCTAAGTCATTCCAACCAGCATCGAGCTCTACCATCTGAATAGGGAAAGCAGATTGGGGACACTTTTCAATCACGGCATAGTCAATCGATTCACTGGGAATCGCATTAAATGCGGCTTTACCGGGACGCATAAATTGGGCATCACCAGAGGCGTCGCTTGTTTTGGCTTCCCAAGATGTTTGAGTGGCAGCCAAAATATCCGGACGGAACTCTTTTAAGGCAGCTAACCAAACGCTAGCCTTCAGAACAAACATGCCGCCGTTCCAGAAGTAGCCACCCTCTTCTAAATATTGTTTAGCAGTTGAGGTATTGGGTTTTTCGACAAAGCGCTCAACGGTAAATTCACCTGAATTTTTTCCAGCTTCATTGCTTTTGGTTTTGATGTAGCCGTAACCAGTTTCAGGAGCGCTTGGGGTGATACCCAAAATGGCAATGGCACCTTCCTCTGCAATGCTCACGGCTTGACGTAAAGCTTTAGTAAAGGCTGAGCCATTTTGAACAGTTTGATCTGCGGGCGTTACCACCAAAATAGGATCACTTCCTTCATCTTGTGCGTACAGAGCGGCCAGCGTTAATGCAGGAGCGGTATTTCTGCCAGAAGGTTCGAGCAATAAAGTGGCGTGGACATTTTTAAGTTCACGTAACTGATCTAGAGCCAAGAAGCGATGGTCTTCATTGGTGACAATCACGGTGCGGCCAAGTGCCGTCTGTGCATCGCCAATTGTGTGAATGCGCTCAATAGCTTGCTGAAATAAGCTCTTACCAGAATCATCACCCGAAAGTACTAAAAACTGCTTCGGAAAGCCTGAACGAGACAGCGGCCAAAGACGCGTACCAGAGCCACCACAAAGAATGACCGGCAAGATTGGAGAATAAGTAGTATTTTGAGTCATACGATGATTAAATGATCTAGAAGCAATAATATCGTATATAGATGCCCATTTAGCTGATTAAACTCAAAAGGTGTGGAGAGGCTACCCGACCATCAAATTGATGGCTCTTACGAGCTAGAAAAATCGCTTTATCACTAGTATCAACGGGGGTGCGGTCCTTATTCCAATCGACCTCAACCAGCACGCTATTTGGCTCATATGCATAGACTCCCGTCTCCATTGCCAACAAGGTAAGCTCGGCATCAGCGTAGTGTCGATGATATTGAGGACAGAAAAAATCTCCAGCATAATTTTTATCAGCCCAGGCTCTTTTGGCCAGACCAAAACCTGCTAGTGCACCAGCCCACTTGCCATCGTTAAAACCAATCAAACACTGTTGCTCGCCCAAGGCTTCAACTGCTAGTTTTAACCAGTCCCGACCGGCAAAAGCATCTTGCGCTACATAAGCAAAGTAAGTACTTTGTGTTGCCTTAAAAATAAGATTCACGATGGCATTAAATCCAATGCCCTCTTCATCATGAACCGACAAAATCATGCCGTGATAATTGGCGCGTTGCGCCATGAGTTTTGCAGCTTGCTGTGCTTGGATTGCTTTGGTAAAAGGCAAAGCAATGACAACTCCATCCACCGATAGCGGTTGTTGAGCAAGATTAATCAGTTGAGCAACAGAAAAGTAATCATGCAACATGAGCAGTATGTCTCTCGCAAAATAATGAACCCACTTCAAGAACCTGAATTGCTGTACCCATTGCAAGCGCTTCACGGGCAGTCAAACCGCTATTGTAGGGAAAAGTATCAATCATGACCGCATGCGCGTTGACGGCCTGCAGGGCTTCTTCGTGCGAGCTAGGAATAATGAATTCCGCAGCAGTAGCAAGATCGCCCAAGCCCGCTAATATGCGTTCTTTCACCTGGGGATGGCGGTACTGCCGGTGAATAAAAACCTTCTTTCCTGGCATAGTTCTTAAGCGCTCTAAAAAAGGTTGAGAGACTTTGGCAGGGTTTGCAAAGATACAAGGTGTATCCGATTTATGGCGATGCTTTTTGGGTAAATAAGATGGTGGTACGTAAGTTGCATATGAACCAGAAATCTGAATCAATGGTTCGCTATACAAACTTTGCAATGATTTAGGTGACTGCGCTACATCCCCAATCCAGCCATCAAATGTACTTAAGCCTGTGGTGACACTTTGCCCACCAACCCATTTAAATTGCTGACGAGCTGGCTTTGCTGACAGCGCCTTTAGCGCTATCGGATCCATCCATCCGCCCAGGTCATAGAGAACATCAATATCGGCTGCATGAATTTGACGCGCTAAATCCACTGCGCTCATATGCTGCACTTCAACCCATTCACTTGCTAGCGACTTAAATTCTTGAGTAGCAATATCGCTTTTATTACCCCGATTAAAGATCACAATATCGCACTCTTGAGCAATTTTTCGCCAACCGGTAATCGTCAAAAAATATACAGGAGACATAAAAAATTGGGGGGAGAGCAAAGCGACTCTAGGGCGGTACTTTCCTATACGCGCTTTGAGTGCTGGTAACCCTAACTCAGGCAAGCGTAAGTGCTCTTGAGAGAAAGTCATAATCTCATCACTCAATTCTTGCGCAGCAGCAGGCGCATTCCAATGCGGGCGGTCATACAAGCTAGCCATTAAGGTAGTTAGCTGTGCGTCCATCTGATAATCAGGATCAGCATGCAATGGCTTTACTAAATCCCTCGCCGTATAGGGTTCTCCGAATTCATTTAAGGCAATATCCGCTAAGGCTAAACGCGCCTCGGCATTATTTTGATTCAACATCAAAGCATTCTGAAAATCAGCATGCGCTTGAGTAATCAGGTTGAGTTCTTTATGCGCTTTACCTCTGATAATCAAACTTTGCCATAGCTGGGGATTTGCCTGTAAGGCAGCAGAGCAATGCGCAATGGCTTCTTTAGGCTGGCCAAATGCTAAATACGCCAAACCCAAATTGTGTTTGAGTTCCGGTGCATGCGGCGCTAATTCAATTAATTGCCTGTAGGCGGTAATGGCTTGCGGCCACTGCGCAGCATCCCGCTTAGCATTGGCATGGGCCAGTAGTTCATTTAATGTATGCGAAGTAGACAAGCTGTGCGACAAGCAATCAGATTTAAGAAAACTTAATTTCTGTTGGTGTAATAGCTCTCAAATACTTATCGCACCACTCTTTACCATTGACTTGCGCAAAATAGAGATTACGGTAGTTAGCCCAGCACACACCCAGCCAAGCTGATTTAGTGCGATAAGCGACATCCTTCATTTCACGTAAGAGCTTGAGATGCACATTGAGTTCACGTTCGCGCTCTGGCAAGGGAATTTTGTAAGAACGTAAAGACTGTCCTTGGGTCTTCATAAATACGGGGAAAAGACGCTCTACGATAAAGGGAACGTAAGTAGCCCCATTATGCAAATTACGCTCATCCGCCAATTTGGAATGCATTAAGTCACGTACTTTTGGCGGTAATTTTTTATTGGCCAAGCTCAATACGTTTCTCACCCAAGGTAAGTAGGCTTGCCAGAACTTGGGTGTGGCTACCATAAACTGTGTGGAAGAAAATAGGTCAGAAGAGCTAATACTCGTCAGCTCTTCTACGGGTAATCCGGTGACTTCAAAGATCACTTTAGCCATTGCTAAAAACTGTGGATGTGCTGTTTCGCCCTGTTGCCAACCATTGTGAAAGAGTGCCTCATTTTGTGGAAAGGGATTACAAAAGTACACATCGTTACCGGGGTGAGATTGAATACTCTTAATCAAGTCTCCGCCGCTCATGCCAGTCATCTCAGCAAAGCGCCAAGATAAGGCACCCCACAACTGCGCATCCTTGACATAGTCACTCGCAAGTAATTGTTCGTAGACCGAAAATTCCTTCGTTTCCGAAGCACTCTTACTATTATCCAAACCAGAAAAGTTAGGATCTAATAAGTCGCGTTGCCACCCTTCGTAATACACCTGAAAAATACGCAAAGGCGACTTCAGGGAGCCCGCAGGCTTCTTAGATAAATCCTTCTCCAGACCAGAGTCTGCTTTAGGGACCACCTCAGTGGCGGCATCGGGCAAGGCAGAGCCATTAGATTTAGCAACTCCTTTGCCGTTGGCTTTTTCCTTCGGTTTGGCGCCCATCACCTTGCTAGCCTCGGCAATCTTCTCTTTAACACTATCAGAAGCTTTGCTGCTGAGTTGCTCGTTAATTTCCTTCATGGCTTTTGCAGGGCTCAATTTGGTAGATCCTGCAGGAAGATCAGAGGCACTGGCCTTGGGAATGATTTGGCTATTGGGTTTATCTTTGCCTGACAGTGCGGCCCTACTAGCGGCCTTGGCTGAGTGCCCCGGTTTAATCGCTGGATTTTTTTTCTGAATCGCCATAGGTTATTAACTGTAATATAAGGTGGTTGAGTAAAAAGAATAGTTCTAATCTACTATCTAATATCAATAAAAATCATTTTTTAATACTATTTAATGCAATGTTGCACCCGTCTTTCTATTAATAAAGATGGGCGAGATAATGAAATCATTCTATTCGAATTTGATATGTAGGTTTACCCAAGAGCATGAATTTTTTATTTAGCGTACCAAAGCCTGAAGAAGTCTTAGCAGAAGTAAAAATTCTGCTAAAAGACGTCAAGTACTCGCAAGCGGTCAGCCTTTTAAGAAAAGCCGAGAAAAAGAACATTTATCACGATGACCTCATCCTGGCGCACTCAAATGTGCATGCCCTGATGGGTAACTGTGCAGAGCAGCAAAATGAAATAAAGCGCTTTATCGCCCAAAAAGAGGGTGATGTACTGCATCACCTCAAAGCAGTCGAGTATCTAATCACTGAAGAGCATTGGGATCTGGCCCAGAAACTATTGGATCAAACAAAAGTACGCTTTCCACTCAGTGGCTTTACCCATTCAACCCAAGCCCAAATCGATTGTCATCAAGGTGGTTTTGAAGAGGCAGCCGCTGCCCTCTTAAAGAAACAAGAGCTCAAAAAATTAGACGACAGCGATATCAAGTTGGTGCACCAAATTCGTAAGGGGGCTAAAAATATCACCTCCCTCACAAGTGACTCTGCAATCACCACCCTCCTCGCGACCGAACAGGTAAGACAGATCCTGATACGGTATTACTACGAGCGCTTTGAGTCGCTGGGTTGGAATTGCGAATTTGGCTTTCGTCAAAGGCTGCACGGCCGAGAGCCTCTTAGCCTGTTTCGTTGGGGCACGATGCCACGGACAGCAATGGTTAATTTATTTAAAAATCGATTTAAAGATTTTGCAAGTGTTCACTCATCCAAGATCGAGGCTACTGAGCCAACCCTCGAAAACGATGCAACATTGGAATATTACTTTCACGATCAGGGGTATGAATATTGGGCGCACACTGATGTCAGGAAAAATTCAGTTGCCTTCTCACAAACTGAAGAAGCCCTCTATAAAAAACTACAGCCCCACTTTTTTTTACTCGCACGCAAGCTTCAGGACGATTTAGAAGATGCGGAAAAAGTATTTGTCTATAAATCTAAAGAAGTCTTAAGTCATGCTGACTGTATAGAGCTTCATGATGCCATGAGTATTTTGGGGAACAATAAACTTGTTATTGTGATGCTAAAGGAAACGGATAAACCTGACTTTGAAATATTAAGAACTAACTTAATTATTGCCAGGGTCACACGCTGGTGGGGAGGCGGAGCAAGCTCGCCAGAGGATATGCTGACACATCGGGAATGGGATAATCTCATTGAGATTTCCTACAATCACTTTCTTCAACATTACCCAGAAATGGATGTTGCATAAATCATGAGTGACTCAATCAATGCAACACAAGGTGTACTCGAAATTTTTCAATCTGCTTTTAATGTACCCTCTCTGAAAATCAATCCTCAAATGATTACGGGCGATCTCAAGGATTGGGATTCCTTTAAGAATGTAGAAATTCTATTGGCGTGCGAAGCCCGTTTTGGAATTCGGTTTCGCTCTAAAGAAATTGATGCCATTCGTTCAGTGGGTGACTTGATTGCTGCTTGCGAACAGAAATTGAATGCTGCCAAGTAATCCCTTTTGTTCTGCAATAGATCACTTTGCGGATCGTCTCGCACTGATTCATCCTGATGGTGAATTCACTTACAAAGAACTTGATAAACTGGGAATTGACGCCTCTGTTGATAATCCTGATGAGCGCTTTGGTAATCAGATCGAAAGTATTCTAGGTAAACAAAGTCTTTCTGAATACGCTCAGATCTTCAGATGCTTTGTTTCAGGTAAGCCCTACTTTCCAGTAAACCCTAAATTTCCAGCGGAGCGGATTGAAAAAATTCACTCTTCAGTTAAGCAGTTTATTGATGAGAGTCGACTTGATTCGCAGTCGAATGCCTTGTCTAGTTTGGCTTTCATTATTTTCACTAGTGGTAGTACTGGCGAACCCAAAGGTGTTCCCATCACACAATCACAGCTAGCCAATTACAGCGCTATTTTGCAAGACATCTTAGCAATCAATGAGAATGATCGAGTCTTGCAATTAGGGGACTTTTCATTTGATATTTCGATCATGGCGATGGCAATAGCTTGGCCTAATGGGGCTGCTCTATGTGCTGTGCCTAGCGCTCATGTGCTGATGGCGTCCCGCTATGCTGAAGATCAAAATATGACCATTTGGCTTTCGGTTCCCTCTGTCGTCGGCCTAGCAGCCAAAGCAGGCCTATTAAAGCCTAACAGTTTGCCCAATATTCGGATTGCTATTTTTGGTGGCGAAGCCTTAACTTCAGAAATTTTGCACACATTTAGTGAGGCTGCCCCCAATGCAAGATTATTCAATTTTTGGGGGCCTACTGAAGGCACTATTTCTTTAAGTCATTTTGAAATAGATCGCTCACTGCTCGATACCTCTCGAGATGATTTGGCCATTACTCCTATCGGTCATGCTCATCCTGGGGTTGAGTTGGCATTATGGGATGAAGATGGCTCTACCTTTGTCTCTGAGCTCGGACATTTATGTGCTAGCAGCAATCAATTAACTCAGGGCTACCTTAATCGCCCTGATTTAAGCGAGGCTGCATTCTTTATGCATCAAGGCAAACGCTGGTACCGCACGGGTGATTTAGCAAGTTTTGATTCTCGCTACGGCTATCGCTATCTTGGTAGAATCGATCGACAAATTAAGTTCAAGGGCTACCGTATTGAACTGCAAGAATGCGAAACCGCTCTGCGCATAGCCAGTCATTGTCAGGACGTCTGCGTAGTGCCTTGGCGGGATAAGGGTAGCGAATTCAATACCTCGCTAGCCATCAAAGGCTTAGTCGGATTCATGATTGCGCCCGAAGGCATTAACCCTGATAAAAACTGGCTTGTTGCGATTGAAGAACAATTGCAAGCAATCCTCCCCGGTTATATGATTCCTAGTAGATTGATTGTGCTCGATGCTTTACCGCTCAACCTGAGTGGCAAAATTGATTACAAGGTTTTGGAGAAAAAAGCGAGTGAGTTGGCCTAACAGTATTCCTGGTTTAACTTCTTACAGCAATACTCTATTGCGCCTTCGTTATGGTGCTGGTACTTATCGCAATGGAGCCGAGGAAGTTGCTTACCCTGCCATGGATGAGCTTCGCCCCATGTCGCTTTTGGGGGCTGACTTACCCACTTTATTTCCCTATACCGGCAAAGACAATCTGATTGTTCCACCAGAGCGATCACGCCCGCGGGTGGAAGTCCAAGCAGCTAGCCTCCTTCGCGCAGTGGAGACTCCCCACCCTTGGGAAGAAGAATGGGTAGGATTTTGGCGAGATCACTTTTCTATCTACGCCAATGATGGCAATGTTGGGGCTTATTTACCGCATTGGGATCGAGAAGTGATTCGCGCCCACTGCTGGGGGAACTTTCAGGAGATGCTGGAGGCAACTGCTACCCACCCTTCCATGCTGTGTTATTTGGACAACCGCTCTTCTCGTGCAGGTAGCGCCAATGAAAATTATGCCCGCGAGTTATTTGAACTCCATACCCTTGGAAGAGATGCGTATTTAAATAATCTCTATGCCCAGTGGCGCAGCGTTCCTGGCGCACTTCAAGGCAAGCCTAAGGGTTATATTGATCAAGATGTATATGAGGCGGCTAGAGCGTTTACAGGCTGGACTATAGAAGATGGCACTGGCATAGGTGGTGGGCAAAGTCTTCCAAAAACTGGTCGCTTTACTTTTGTGGCTGCTTGGCACGACAACTATCAAAAACGGGTTCTTGCCTCTGAATTCGAACCCTATGCAGCAGCGATGGGTGATGGCAAAAAAGTTTTGGGGCAGTTAGCAATGCATCCCGCTACCGCCAGACATCTAGCGACGAAAATGGTCACTCGCTTTGTGAATGATCATGCGCCTAAAGATCTTGTTAACAGCACCACTCAAGTGTTTATAGAGCAACGCAATTCTCCACAGCAACTGCAATTGGTCTTTGCCCATCTTGTTCAAGGTGCCAGCAAAATTCCGGTAGGACAAAAACAAAAATCCAAGAAACCCATGCGCTTGATTGCCTCGTTCACCAATGCCGTCAATTTGCCCTTCGTATTGGGTGATGGCAGCATCAGCACTTGGCCACTAGAAACCGCTGGCTCGGCTATTTACTCTTGGCCCAGACCCGATGGTCCTCCAGATGGCCTGCAGTGGGTTTTGTCTGCTTCTTATCTCAGGCAACGCTTTCAGTTGATTCAGTCGGTCGCAGAGAATCATTTTGCTACTGGAGAATTCAATCCCTTTGCAGACATGAGTGCTAAACCAACTTACACCGAGATGATGTCGCATTGGGAAGTAGCTTTGTTTCAAAAACCTAGGCCAGAGATTTCTAATGCCCTATTGCTGTCACAAAATACTAAGCCTAGCGATATTGCTAATGATCCGCGCAGAGCACGTCGACTAGTAGGTCTTTTGGCCTGCTCTCCTTCATTTCAGACTGAATCGATCTTGCCCAGCCCTGAGCAATTTAAACGTGCGGTGGCCACATGATGAATCGCCGTCTTTTTCTCAAAAGCGGTCTTGCTGCCAGCGGTCTATTGACTGGGCTGAGCGATTGGTCATTTGCAGATACCAATAGCACCGCCCTATCTTTAAATAATCGCAATGGGCCTTTTATTGTGGTGTTTCTGCGCGGTGGCGCTGACGGGCTTGGGATCTTATCGCCATTGGATGACCCGCTCTTTTTGGCCTCTCGCCCACCCGATATGCGCTTTGCTATCGATAAGGCTGCCAATACCAAGCCTCTCGTTTTAGATACTGGCCGTTTTTACTGGCATCCTGCAGCAGCACCATTAGATCAACTCATGAATCGCCAACGACTCTTAGCTTGGCAAGCGGTTGGTATCAAAGATGAAACCCGCTCCCATTTTGAGGCACAAGAACTTATTGAGAGAGGTACTCAATCACTGCAAAATTTGAGCGATCCTTTTGGATGGATGGCCCGCCAGGTGTATTTGAATAAGGCCAAGCTTTCTAACTCACCCGCAAGCTTGCCACTATTTGCAGGCAACAACAATATGCCTAATGCCATGATGGGGGCCGATCAGGTTCTGGCTATGCGCGATCTGCAAAACGGGGTTTCTTTTCCAGGGGGCCTAGCTGGTCTGAAAGCCCTGCAAGCCATGAGTGAAGCCGATGGTGAGCATCCGGCAGCCAAGGTCATTCTCAATACCTTTAATACTTTAGAGCAGGTCAATACCGCTTTGCCCAAAACTGACAACAAGGTATTGCCTTATGACAGCTCAGGAAGTACGCCTTATCCCAATTCGGATCCTGGGGTTGGTCTGCGTTCAGTGGCAAGGCTTGTGCAAGCTCAGGTAGGCTTGCAATATGCTTGGGTTGACCACAGCAGTTGGGATACCCATGAAGGTCAGGGTTGGCGCATCAACAACCTTATCTCGCAATTAAGTAGTGCGCTATTGGCTTTTGATGAAGATATGCAAGCTAAGAACCAACCCTATACCTTAGTAGTCTTGACAGAATTTGGCAGAAGACTCATTAGCAATAAAAGTAATGGCACCGATCATGGTCATGGCAGCTTGGCTTTAGTGATGGGCAATAAAGTGCCTGGTGGAAAAATGATGGGGCGTTGGCCTGGTTTGGACACCAGCAACTTAGATCGCGGCGTTGATCTGGCTGCGACTAGCGATTGTTTAGCAGTGCTAAAACAAGCCCAGTCTTGGCATCAGAGTTAAGTCTTACTCTGACAACTCATTGGACCTAGATTAACCCCGAGCTACTAGAGGGTGGTGCGGCGCATCCAGTACACAAGTACCGATTTAGATCATTCGCGATGTTAGCCCTATAGATAATCTTTTTAATCCCCTAAAATGCTTATGCCGCATTCACACCCGTGATGAGTTCTAAATTACTGATTAATAGGCCAAACGCAATTCATGAAGCCCTCCGATTTTCAACCGACCGGTGTCAATCCTAGTGGCCTCACCCTCTTAATTCGTAATCTGGGTCGAGATTGCTTACCGAATCAATATCTGCGGGAGTTTGTTAAAAACTCCATTGAGGCCTGCCAAAGAGTTCCAGACGCCATCGGTCAAATCGTGCTCGATTTCAATCACGCCATATACCAAGAAACTGGTGTGTTTAAGCTCTCCATTACAGATAACGGTGATGGCATGAGCGTGACTCAAATGTTGAGTCTTTTAAATAACCTTTCCTCATCAGGCGCAATCACTAATGAATATCAAAACTACGGTGTCGGTGCCAAGATCTCAGCACTCACCCGTAACCATGCTGGTATTCAATATGAATCCTGGCAAAACGGCAAAGGTTATGCCATTCTGATTTGCTATAACGAGCAAGAGGATGTCTTTGGGATTCAGGGCTTTAGCAATTCAGAAGGTGAAGTTGTCTATGCTCGCCCAATCGATGACTCACTGAAGCCTGAGATTATTGACGCACACGGCACTCGCGTCACCTTGCTAGGCATGAAACCAGAGCAAGATACGATGTTGCCACCAGAAGGTATGGGACATGATCGTGCGGGTTGGATTGCGCAGTACTTAAATAATCGCTTTTTTACCCTACCTTCTAGAATTCAGATTCAAGCAAGGATAGGATATTTTCAGGACGCACAAAATCTCCAAGTCAATTACCTCACTCACATCACCGGCTTTCATAAGGCAATTGATGAATACGCCCTTGATCAAGGCCTGCTGAGCTTAAAGGGTGCGACTGCCCTTTGGTGGATTATGGCAAAAGACTCCCCCATCAAAGGTCAAACCGCCCTCCTCAATCAAGGAGAAATTTTTGATAGTCAAAGCGATCGCTCCAATCGCAGCTCCTACTTTGGCATTATTGTGGGAAGAGATCGAGTCATTATTTATTTGGTTCCAGATGATGCAGTACAAAATACTGCCAGAACGGGTCTCAAAAAACCCGATGGCTCTGATCTGAACTGGAACCCTTGGCAAGATCAATTTCGAGCAGAGATGCCCGAAGCTCTCAAAGATTTTTTAGATAGCCTTCTTAATGATGCTGCTTTGGTATCGCATGCCAATAGCATTCATCAACGCCTCAAATGGCTAAAAGCGTTTTATGAGCTCTGTGGCTACGTGCCGATCATTTTAGGAAAAAAACATCAGCCAGTATTAGAAGCCGTGTCACCAAAGCCCAAATCGATTGAGACTTCTCTGCCTCCAGTTGATCACAGTAACGCATCTACAGATAAATCCCCGCCGCTATTCAAAGATGGCCCTGAAAACGACTCTGAAGACAATGCAGAAGACCTTGATGATGATGTCGATGACTCCGTTGCGAATTTCTTTCCACATGTGGAGTGGACCGACGAACAAAAGTCGATTCAATTGACGGGAAGAGCGGCTGAATTTTTAGAGCACAGCAATACAGTATTGGCTAATGTCGATTTCAAAGGCTTTAAAGATTTAATTGAATTCTTTAACGCTAAATATGCTGACACTCCTAATATTGAATTAATGGTGAAGTCAGCTGTTGCTGAAAGTATTGAACAAGTTCTCATGGAATGTGTAGCGGGAATCCTGTCCATGAAAGGTCAAACCCATTGGAATCCTCACCAAGTCAATTCAGCGCTATCTAAAGAGGCGCTGACTGTCGCCGTGATGCAACGCTACTGGCTAGTCAAGCATATCGACCTAGAGCTCCTTAAAAAGCTTCAAACTCAACCAAACACTCAACACGCTATTGCTGCCTAAAGATCATGGAACGCATACTCAAATTATTCAATGGCTTTCAGCTGCCGAAATGGCAATTGGGAACAGCTAAGAAACAAACGCAGTTATTGGCGATCATCGAGAGTGCGCCCACTTCTTCTGTTACCACTCCAAAAAGTTCAAATACCAGCTCTAGCGAGCATTCATCCGGAAAGAAAACCGAGATTAAAAAAGGAAATTCAGGAATGTTTTTACACATCATGCTTAAAGTGAGCGAAATTGATCGCTCTGCCCAGTTCTATACCAAAGCCTTGGGCCTCAATTTACTCAGGGAAGACAAAAAGCCTGACGCAGGCTACGCGCTAGCCTTTGTTTCTTTTGGGAAGGGTAACTCGGATAAGCATTTTGAAATTCAACTCACGCAGATTTACAACACGCAGTTTGTTCCGCAAGGCAACGCCTTTGGAAATCTCACTATTGCAGTCACCGATGTTAAAAAGATTTGTGCTGCAGTAGATGCCAATGGTGGCAAGGTGCTACGAGAGACTGGTTTACGCGGTGACAGAATGACTGCAAAAGTTGCCGATCCTGATGGCTATCAGGTTGAGTTAATTCAGTTTGACTAAGAGTTATTTGGGAAAATTATGCTGCTTGCTGAAGCTTTTTAGCAGCCAGTTCTAAGAGGCGCTCTTTAACTAACTCCACTTGTGGGCCTTCCCGTAAAACTGTTGCAAACCACTTAGAAGGTTCAGCAGTTTTTTGCTCTGAGAAGGGCACAGAAAAATCTAATAATTGATTATTAGAGTTGTCAATAAAGAAAGATCGGTTGCCGTCATCTAAATACGATTCTGCAGGCAGTCCCTCGGCGTAAATGACGTTATGTGAAGGTAACTCAACATGGTAATACACAATTTTTGAGCGCTCTTCCTGGATGACTGAGAAACCATTCACCAGATCAGTTGCGGGAATAAAAACTCCATCAACGTAAATGGAATGCAGTGGACTTAAGAACAAATCTCTATGAGGCAAGTTCGGTCCAAAAGCATCTCTGACAATTCGAATAGGATGCGCTTCCAATGGATTGGGATGACGCTTGCAGTCAATGACTCGATAGCCAAGCCATAACACTGGCTCATAAGCGCCTGATTGGGTTAATATTAAATCACCAGTCTTGAGTTTCTCAACAGAAACTAAACCAGCCTGCGTTTCAATCAATGTCCCTTTGGCATAGCAAACAACGCTATTTGAATAGTTAACTTCTGTGTTGCTAGAGAATGCAGAGGAGCCGCTACCACTTCCAGAATAAGAGTCAAAACTATTTGCAGGATTGATACTAATAGTCTCAACACCCTTACTAGAAAAATTGGTTTTCCAATTTAATGAGAGGCTATCCGTACCACCGTAACTATTACCTCCAGATGTTGTAATGCTGTAGTTATACGTTGTGCCTGAAGTATTTTTAGTGACAATAAAGTCCATGTTGCCAGTTACTTGACCGTAACCGACGTTTGTTACGTTATCTAAGCCAGCACCCATGCCGTAGTAATAGTGATAATTTTCTGCCGCGTATTTACTGCCGCTCAATTCAATATTTTCTTGCAGCAGTTTACCCGTGGCGTTATCAACTATCCAGTAACCAGAAACATTTGTTCCATCAGCTAGAGTGACGGGCTTATCAAAAGTGTACTTGGTGCTTACGGTCGAAAAGTTAGCCATGATTTGCCTCGCTTAATCTGCAAACAAATCTGTAAGCGCAAAACACAAAAATCCGGCTGCACTCATGCAAACTATAGGCATGAATTGCAAAGGCGAAAAATATGTTTTGATAAGTGACTTCATAGAAGATATTATTTCACTTAAGTCCTTAAATTTATAGGTCTAAAGCGTTAAAAAAGCTTGTTTTTTCTACCCTTTTACCGAGTACTTTGAATACATCGTTATTAGTACATTAGTACTAATTATTACAAGATTGGGCTCTCCAATATCTTTCGGAGTATTCATTGAGTCTTCAATATAACAATGCAGCGAGGAATATTTTGCCGGACGAAATAAAGCAAGATTCATCAGGAAAACTAGAGGGTGCAGACGAAGTAGTCGAAATTCAGCTCCCCCCAGTCAATATCCCCATTGCTGTTTTTCAAATTCAACGAATTTACTTAAAAGAACTGACTTTTGAGCAACCAAACTCACCCCAGATCTTGCTAGACCCAACGCCAGCACAAGTACAAATTGCTATTGAAACAACCCATGAGCAAATTGATGCCACTACCTATGAGTGCTTACTCAAGGCAAAGGTGAGTTCTAGAATCAACCAAAAGTTAGTGTTTAATATCGTAGTTGAAGAAGCGGGCATCTTCGAGATTCAAAACATCCCGAAAGACCAGCTGCTTCCCATTTTAGAAATCACATGTCCAGGGATGATTTTGCCCTCGCTTCGCTATAACGTGGCCGATCTACTTACCAGAGCGGGCTTTCCACCAATTAATCTAACAGAAATTAACTTCAAACAGCTATACGAGCAACGTCTACAGGGAAAATAAAAAAGAGGCAGACATTGCTGTCTTACCTCTTATTCACCTACTCTCAATCAAATCGCTACCAAGCATTCAGCCGAAGCCATTCTTAGCTTACGCCGCCTGCAACTGATCCTTCTTGCTACGCTCTAACAATGTTGCTCGTAAGGCTTCTACTATTGGACCAGAGCGCACCACAGAGGCAAAACCTTTAGCGGCCCAGATGGCTTGATAGTTCGGCGATTTTTCTGAGAACTCAGGGCTAATCGTTGGTAATTCTTCACCGGCCCAGGTATCACTAAAGAAACTGCGATTGCCGTCATCCAAGTAAGACTCTGCTGGCAGACCTTCTGCATAGATCACGTTGTGGTTTTCTAGCTCAACGTGATAGTAGCTAATTTTAGAGGTGTTCTCTTGAGTGACATTCAAGCCATTGACCAAATCTAAAGCTGGAATGAAATGACCATCTACATACACTGAATGCAAAGGGCTGACATACAAATCACGTACTGGCAGACTGTCGCCAAAAGCATCTTTGTGAATGCACACTGGCATTGCTTGTGCTGGATCAGAATGGCGCTTGCAATCTACGCGGCGATGACCTACCCACTTCAGTGGAGCATAGTCACCAGAAACGGTTAATACAAGATCAGTCTCTTTGAGTTTTTCAACGGCAACTGGGCCACGTGCTGTCGTGATGTGAGTGCCTTTGGCAAAGCAGACGAC
>Ga0194047_10001212_pt1 | contig 16174 bp, 12 predicted proteins | sample JunL225m_MetaG_2_FD_160070 | JGI IMG/M metagenome (GOLD analysis project Ga0194047, IMG submission 160070) | Anoxic zone freshwater microbial communities from boreal shield lake in IISD Experimental Lakes Area, Ontario, Canada - Jun2016-L221-5m | ecosystem: Environmental > Aquatic > Freshwater... | reverse complement strand
GAGTTGTATATACTACACTAATGGTATCTCCTACATTTCCCCCTTTATTACATAAAAACTCATACTTACTTTGAGAATAATCAGGACAATTCTTTAAACAAGATAGTTCTAAATTTAGATTTATTTTTCTACTTTCATTAATAGAATTCACTAGATCATCTATTAAATTTTTTATAGACAAATCATTTTTGCCCATAATACGTAAAAGATCCCCTAAAGAATAATCTAACATATATTGATCCTTGTCACACTCATCTATGACACATGACAGATCTAACGTAGACAAATCTGTAAATTCTTTCATTATTCTACAGACTTCCATGCCTAATTTATATACTACATCTGAAACTAAATCTCCTTCACATAACCCTATACAAGATATAGTTGGACCATCCCAAACAAATTCAGAAGCATTATAGTTAGTAAATGATAAGTTATTTGTCATTAACAAGTACAGTTATTTGGAGTTCCTTTTATATATATTTTAGTTCCTTGTTGAGTTCTTATTTCAATCTCTGGTATATCCCCAGGTAATTGTCCTGATATTTGTAACCAAAATCCTATTTGACCATCTACTTGAGTAGTATGTCCAGATAAACAGCCTATTCCAGAAGAAACATCTTCAATTGAATAATATCCACCACATAAACTTTTAGTACCTACATGTGGTGGTAAAGCATTTGGTAATTTAGCAAATTCTCCTAAACCTCCTCCACCAGTCCAAGGAACTACTGTAACAGTAGGACCATTAATTAAAGAAGTACCTAAAGATGTAGTTAAAGAGTGATAATAAGTTTCTGGTAAGCAAGCAGATAATAATACACTAGTTACAGAAGTATTATGGAATCCTTGCATACCTACTACACTATAATCTACAGGAACCTCAAAAAACCAACAAGAAGGTAATACAGCAGTAGGTAAAGTAATAGAACCATTACATTCAGAAGAGAGATCCAAATATATACTAGACCCAGGAGTCAATATAGATACATTACTTATTACTGGTTTATCAGAAGGCAATTCAAAACTTAAACAAGCTCCTTTCTCTAAGACTACTGTTGTAGCTACTGGATTAGATGGAGTAGAATATGTAATACTTATTTGATCTCCGGTATCTCCTCCTGTAGCACATATTTTACATACGCTACAAGTAACATCTTGAGCAGGAATAACTTGATTATAACAATCAATGCATTTTAAACCATTTACACCATTAGTTAAATTAGAAGTTATCTTTACAGTGACTGGTTGAGTAAAATCAATAGATAATGCCGGACTAGTCCATACTAACCCATTAGATAACATTATAGGTAATGTCATCGTATTATTGGAAGAGTCTGTAAATGTAATAGTAGAACCTGTATCTGTAAATCCTACAGGTATTTTTGTACCTGCAGCATTAGAAAAAGTTAATGTAACTTGCTGACTACCACTATCATATACTGTTGAAAATCCTATAAAGATATCATCACAACTAGGAGCACAACAGTTGTCTTCCATAAATTTAACCCTAGTAAGCATATCACAAATGACAATCCATTTATTATGATTATCTTCTGCCAGATTATTAGGATTTAATATAATACTAGAATTAGTAAGATAATCTGATATACATTGTTGAGATATAGAACTAGCCACATCTGTTGCAGTGCCTAAATCTGTACGTAGAGAACAAGCAAAATTGGCTAATATAGGAGTTAATGCACTATGTATAGTAGGAATAGGAGTTCCTGTACCATCCACATTTACACATGAGCTAAATGTAGGTTCGATATATATACCAGCTACTGCAGCATTATGAAGACTTTTTACTAACTCTTCTAATGCTTGAATACGAACTATAATATCTACTATGCGTGTCTCATGATCACACATAATATTAATAAAGCACTGTAATAAGTCATTTAAGGTATAAGATTTAGGATCTACACAAAGTTGAATCAATCTTGTTTCCAAGCAAGATAAATCAAGAGCACCTATAACTACACTACCTGCAGCACTTTGAGCAGCAACAGCATCAATAGCTTCTTGTAATTTACAATCATTAGTTAATAATACTTCAAAAATACCTTTTAAAGAATAATCTTTAGGAGTAGTATTAGAACAATCTACTAAACATTGAAAAGTAAGATTTTTGAGGGCATCTATATCAGTATATATAGAACATATATGTGAAGCTATTTTATATACTATAGAACTAACAGTATCCCCTGTACACAAATCTATACATGGAATATTTGGGCCATCCCAAAGAATTTGATTGGAACTACCATTTATAGTTACTTTATTGCTTCTTAATGCCTTACTCATTTAATATTTTTTTTAGACAAATAGCAGAACTCATTGTCGTGAATTGGTTATAATATTCTAATATATGTATCTTAAGATCTAAATCTACATCAGTTCTATTAGGTATAATACAAGGAGCTATACCATATTGAACTTGTAATAAATCACTAGTGACATTTAAAGCCTTCCTACAATATAAGATACCAAGTTTATCCGCAATTTTTGCAATCATTGTAACCTAATTTTTCTAGTTGATCATTTACTTCTTCATATAACTCTTTTGCTCCTTCCGAATCTTCACAATATTCCGCTAAATATTTAGAAGAATCTATCATATCTTTTACTTTAGCTAAATCCCTGACTTTTTCTGCATATTCTTTTTTTGTATAGTCTTTTTTGGCATGATATAATGAACATGCGGCATGAATATACTTTTGATACTGGTTACAATTATGGAGATAATTATACTCGACAAATAACTGATCATTAGGATTGATACTATACTTAATGTAGTAAATACCATCAGGTAATGGGTAAAGACTTTCATAATTTGTAGCTAATTGTAAACGTAATAGACTTGAATTTACAATAAGATGAAATCCATTTAAAGGTTCAAAGAAAACTGAATTACAAAGTCCAGGAGACTTAATTTCTAATATACCTGTATTTACAGGTAAATTACTATTATAAAAAGAAGTATCTACAATGTGAAATACATTGCAATCCCCTTTATTCTCTATATCTAAACTTAAATTTGTAATCATAAAGATGAAAAAAGGGTAGGTAGATTGAACTCCACCTACCCTTAGTTTTTAGTATTAGTTAATATTAATAGTTAGGTTGATCAGTACGAGGTTTGACTACAACACCCCAAGAAGCAAACATACTATTCAAATATGTTTCAAATCCTGCAGTATCAATACCATCTTTTACAATGATTGGAATTTCATATACTTCTGCATTTTGCATATTACCCATCATATTATTTCCACGATATTGTTTATACTTAATGTAATAAACATTATAAAATGCATTACGATCAATAATATAAGCCAAATCTTGTTCCAAAATAGTACGTAATCTTGCATCATTATCAAAAGCAGCTTGATACAAATAAGCAGCTAAGTTAATGTATTCTCTACGTGCCCATTCTCCATCTTGATTCTTTTGAATTGCATTCTGAATCTTACGAGCTTTTACTTGAGCCTTACAAGGAGCACCATTTTCCTCTACTTCCCAAATCTCCATAAAGGTAGGTTTGTATGTATAGTAATCTTCTGGAATAAATGAACATTCATCAAATTTAGTATAGTTAGAACTAACTTCTAACCGAATACCACATTTACCTGCAGTTGCTAAATCAGTAGTAGTTGTGTTTGCAATTACTGCATTCTCCCACATATTCCCGTCAAAAGTAGGTATAGCCTGGAATGTAGGTAATTCTTCAGTAAGACAACCATCTTCTCCAAAACAATCGCTTGTTTGAGTAATAGTATAACCATCTTCACAAACTCCTACAGTAGTTAATGCTACGGACGTTACTGTTGTATTATCAACATAATATGCTTGTAATTCAGCTAAACGATTAGCATCTCCACAAGTTTTACCTACTGTCATAGTCATTGTACGAGTAGCAACATTCTTATTTAATCCATCTACCCAAGAAACTGCAGTTGGAGTCGTAGCTGTACATTTTGCAGGACGAGTACTATTTTTAATTAAAGTATCTACCCCGTTATCTGTAACTGCTGTTAAGGAAACACCTTCTTCAGTTACTAATTGTAAAATTACTTCTGTAGGAGTAGTTTGTAATACAGTAACATCATATGTTGGTCTAAATGTTTGGGCATTATTACCTGTTCCTGTAAGATCAATTGCAGTTCCTGCAAAAGCTAACGCAGCAGTTGTAGCTACACTAAAAGTGTCTGCTGTAAGTTTAATTACATAGTATGTATGAGCAGTAGTTAATCCTGCTAAAGTTGTTCCTGCCCCATTAGAATAAACAACTCTCTGACCAGTTACAAAATTATGTGCTACTTCCGTAATAACATTAGTAGTCGTATTAACATCTGTAGTAGGAATTGTAGCTATATCTAATGCAGAATAGTCTGCAATAACATCTGCAGTAGTAGAAAAATCTGTTTGATTACGTATAATTGTATACACATCTTGTGCCCCTACTAAAGTATATCCTGAAGCACATTCATTACAAACTGATAACAAAACATCTGTAGTAGGGATATAATCCGAAGTTAATCCTGCAGCATTAGAATTCAATAAACAGTTTGTTTCATAAGTACTAATACTACCTTCTCTAGAAATACGAGTGATATGTAAAGTAGGATATGTACGTTGTACTGCATTTTGAGCTTCTTGATCCCCATTATCACAAATAGATAATCTACGTGTCTTATATCCAGGAGTTTTAGTTACAATATTAGGATAAACTACTTCAGCACGTACAAATTTAGAAATCTCTACATCTTTATTAATAGCTTTTACCAATTCTTGTGTATACTTATTACAGTTTACAGTATTATCTGGGCAACCATCACTACATTCATCAGAATCACAACAAGCAGTTGTGACACTAACATCACGCAAGATCTGTTTAGTAAATAGGTTATAAACACCTTCACCATATACACGTACACGGAATTTATGTGTTTTACCACATTCAAACTTCAATGTTTCAGTAGTAGAAACACCATCAAAACCAAAAATCCATTTCTCATTTTGAGAATTACGGAATGGTGAGTATTCTACATGCATAACATCTTTAGGTAAGAAGTCTACAGTTTTTAATGATTTCTTCAAACCCGTGAAGAAAGTTCCTAATGCATCTTTTTTATGATAAGAACCCTGTGCAAAACGTACAGGTACATTAGCGTTAATGGTTGCCGGAGCTACAGCATTCCCACTTTTGGCATCAAATACTCCGATGATACCAGGTTGTAAATCTTTGGTGTGACCCGTAGTTACATGTCCTGCGTAAACGAGCATGGGATGGTCCAATACATGAAATTTGTTGTTCATATTATTTTATTTAAATTTTAATTGTTAGTTTCTTTTCTCTGAGAAGTTACTTGATAAGCAGCCGTATTCTCAATATCTCCTGCTATAATACTTGCTGCTTCATCTATAATTAATTCTGCAACATCATCTTTAAATTCTAAATTTACATTCTTACCTGGATCTCCATCATAATTCTCACATCCCTCTATATCAAACTTTATAGGTAATCTATAATAGGTAAGAACTACTTTAGACACATTGAATTCACCGTTGGTATAAACTCTAACACGATTTCCTGCGAGGGTATAAAAACATTGGCGAAATTCAAAAGAAGGTGTCTTTGACCAGTCATTTAACCATGCAGACACATTAGCCTCTTCTATATGGTTAACATCTGTCATTAATTGGTCTTTGCATTCCCCTTTATCTGCATATATTAAAATCGACTTAGACCATCCAAAATCAATTGGGTATAGTTCCGATTCATAATATAAACCTTTATTGGTAAGTAAAAGTTCTTTTGGTTTAAGTAAGAACTGAATATCATCTACTTTCATAGAAGTTTCTTCATCTCCTTCCTTAGTTTGGTTAATACCATGGATTTGTCTTCGAGTCCACTCTAATTGAGCTTTCTGTACTGCTTCTCGTTTCTGCCAACATTCAATATTATCATAGTCTTCACTTGCTAACTTATTAAGTCGTTGATCCAGTTTTATTTGTACGAGCCTTGCATCCATTAGTATTTATTCCATTTCTTTTGTACTGCCGTCAATAAAGCAACTACTTCATCCTGATGAATAGGTTTCATTAATTCCTCTATCAATTTCTCCCTATCCTTAGTCCTAAAATTATATGTAGTCTCTCCGGATATGAATTGACCATCTTTATTAGTAGATAGTACACCATAAAATAATGCATCATTTACTAATGCCATTATCCTAGATTTCTTCTGATCACTTTTAAATAACTCCGTAGCTTCTATAAACTTCTTAGGAGCTAACTTTCTTTGGTTAGGAGTATAATCTCCAGATATGTAAGAACGTAATGCCTTATAAATCAATGTCTTAGGAGTATTGAAGGTTACACCTTCTTGAGTAGTAATCAACATTTTATGTATATAAAACATTGTCTCAAACCCTCTACCTGATTCATCAATTTCAGATAATATCCTTACTGCTTTATCTCTTACTTTTTCGATATCATCAAATACTTCATAAGTAAGATGGGGTTCTTCTAAAAAGAATCTAAACTTAGTCTTAAGCAATTCTTCCGGGGAACGAGCAATGTAAGGGAATCCGCCTCCTTTTATATTCCAATAGGTCAATAAATTATCGGCATCTTCTAAATCAAGTAAAGTTTCTTCCTCTGTAATAGCTAATCGTCTTGTTTTCCAAAACTCTTGAGCAAAAGGATCTAATACTTCATTTCCAAAATTATCCTTTAAAATCTCTAATGACTCAGTAAGAAATTCTTTTTCCCATTCTTGGTCATATTGTTTAATATCCAATCCAGTTTGAAAGAAATTCTTACGGCCTCTTTCAATAGCAGCAAGTTCCATTTCTCTACTAAAACCCCCAGGATATAGGTCAACACCTAATTCTGCAGCTTTTTGTGGATCTTTATATTCATCAGAAGAATTATGACGTATAGTCACATATCTACTGTGTTTCTTTTTTTCTTTAGTAGGGACTAATTCATCCACACTATCTTGAACAGGGAATATATTATCAAATATATTTTGTTCTTTGTCTAAAATATCTTGGTCTCCCACGATATTGGTTCTTTCAGCTTTTGACATTGGTTTAAGTCTTATTGGTTATTGGTATAAAAAATTGTGCTTAAAGATATCACCCATCTCGGTTATTTTAGCAACCTTTCTTACCACCTTTAGGTTTCATTCCACCTTTAGGTTTTGCATAATTCTTCTTCATATTATATATTATTGTAATGTGTTAAATTTAAGATTACATCAAGTTACCAAATGGTTTACCTGTTTTAGGATTATAAGGTAAGAATACTAATACTTGTGTAGGATCCTTAACCCAAACTGAACCAACTGGTTTACGCAAGAATGCTCCAAATCCAGAAGTATGTGTAGATGCTACGTGACTATAAGCAGATGAACCATCCATAAATCCTGCACTACCTTTACCATACATAGGATGACTTTCAGTACCATTGATTACATAGTGACGAACTTTAGGGTTTGATCTACGAATCAAGAAGATATTGTCTTTCTTAGTATTAATATTGTAAGCAATATAAGAGAAACTAGACAATCTCCAAGTACCATAAGGTGAACTTACCATTGGATTATCCAATTCTGATGCATTCCAAGTATTATCAAATGCAGGGTTGTATTTGATATTTACTTGATAAACCCCGGGAATAGTCCAACCTGTGAACAAGGTAGCATTAGCTTTCAAATTAGTAGACTTACCTTGTAAGAATCCAAACTCTTGGTTTTGTAATACTACTGTAGATCCAAATCCACTATTTTGATATTTAGATTGAATAGCTTGAGAAGCTTGTAACATACCTGCCCAACCTGTTTCCAATTCAATAGAAGGTTCACTACCTACTGTAGTCAAATCTCTACGACCTAAGATATAGTTTTGCAGACCTGTTTCGATAATACCAATATCAAAACCATAAATATTATAAGGGTTAACGTAACCTGATTTTAATTGGAACCAAAGACCTGTAGGTAATTGAATTTCTTCTTGACCATCATATTGTTTTACACTACCACCCGGAGACCACATCAACATTTGAGATTCATCATTATGCAAAATACCATAAGAGATATCATCCATAAGATAAGCAAATGCACCTGAAGCACGACCAGAAGATAATGATTCTTTCATTTGTTCCAAAGTCATATCTGACTTGGCATTATTCAAATCTGGTACGGTAGGATCTGGAACATCATTCACTCGGAAGTATTCCTTAACCTTCATGTAATAATTTTTCAACGTAATAGCTGAAGTAGAACTACCATCAGCAAATTGACATACTTTGTCAGATAACCAATAGTGAGAGTTAACTTCTGCATTAGAAACTTTAATGACATATTCTTTAGCAGAATTCAATCCCTTAAATTTCCATGGAGTCCATTCTTGACCATATTCCGGAGAACGTAAACTACCGAAACGACCTAAAGGTTGATTAGGTTGTAAGTATTCTTTAGGTACGAAATTCAAACTTGTAGCAATCAACTGTACAGTAATAATAAAGTTTGATCCTGCAGCACGAACTTGAGCAGGTGTTACTAAAAGAGCAAACTCAGAAAACTGAGAAGGTTTCAAAATAGTACCAGGACCAAAAGCATCACTATCTACCATCAATTCAAATGAACTATCATCAGCACCTGCATATTCTGTATTAGACAAATCTTTTACGATACGAATAAGGTTATCTGTTTTAGTAGGTACTTTATATTTCAAAAGATTACCATCATGTTCAATGATGTTGTTTGTGTCGAAATCACTCCACTTAAATAGAGGAATTTCAGATTTCATAGCTTGAGACCAGAACGTGATAAGACCTAGATCTTTAATATCATCTGATTCATTTACTCGGGTGGCCAGATTCGTCATGTTCAGATGCGACTGGGCATCCTTTAATTGAGTCTGACGATAAAAAATACCGTATGGATTCATGTTGTTTGTTATTTATTGTTTAAAATTGTTTACCATCTTTGATTGTCATTCTGACGTTGATTACCCTTTGGCACAGGAATATCAATATTTCCTTTTGCTTCACTTGCTACTTTCTTTCTTAACGTAGATTCTTTACTTATAGCAATACTCTCTTTTAACTGATTAGCTAATATCTCTCGATATAACTGAGGTTGAGTAGCAAATAATAAAAGTTCAGAATATAATGCAGGATTTGCATTTTGACCAAACTTAAGTTCTTCTATAACAGCTTGTAATCCATCAATAGACTTACCTGTTAATTGTGATTGATATATAGGTTGTGTATTTTCATACACATATTGTTTAACTTCATTCCCTAACTTCAAACCATTTAAATCAGATTGAGATAAGACTTGACCAACTGCTTCCGTATACTGATTAAAATAGGTAGCTTCCTGTTCTTGTTGAAACCTAGCTTGATTCTCAATTGACTTAATTTGTTCCACGTGGAACTGTTCTAATTTAGGTTTAAAAATATCTACTTTCTCATCTAATGTCCCTAAATTCTTCCAGGTCTCAATATCTTTATTAATAATTTCAGGTGTACCATATTGAGATAATGTTAAATATTCCCTAACTACTTCTGCTTTACCTTCATCTGTTGTAACATCTATAGAAAATACTCTTTCAGTCTCTCCCCATTGTTCTAACAAAGTCTTTACATCTTGTCCCCCACTCAAACCATATTTCATAACTGATTGAAACTGAGGAGGTAATGTAGATAATTGCTCTTGAAAAATATTCTCATTAACTAAGGATATCTTATCATTAATATTAGCAGTCAATAAGTCTCTAATATCATCTACTGTCTTTATTTCTCTATTCTCAAATAGATCTAAAGTACCTTCTGTAGCTAAAGCATTAATAACATTCAATAAGTCTTCTCCAACTTCTAAAGGAACATCTTCAGTTCCTTCAGATTTAGTATTCTCTAAAAGACTTCCTGCTTTATCTGAAGGAGTTATAGGTATATTTATTGCATCTTTATCCTTATCTGGATCTTCTAATCCCTGAGCATTAAGATCAGGAGTTTGAGTTTCAAATGTTTCTAATAAACTTCCTACAGGTTGAGGAGATTGCCATCCGGTAGAGGCAACCGTTGTTGGTGTATCAAAGGCCATATTGGTTTGGTTTTATTGGTTCTGTAGCTTTCTACAATATAAGTTATGTTATTTACAATAATTTCTCATTATAAAAATTAATCATATGTTTTTGAATTATACTATATAAGCAGATTTAGTAAATTTAAGTATTATCCAAATCTATTTTTATTTACTTTAGCTATCTTTAGCTTCTTTTCCTCTATTGCATTCCTAGTAACTAAAGTTTTTTCTTTTAATAAATGCTCTTTATCATTATTAATTTGCTTTAACTTTTCCACATTTTCTTTACTTTGTAATGTCTTATCAAAATTTTGTTGCTTATTGAATTCTTTTATATTTTCCATAGCATCTAACTGAGTATTAGTATTGGCATCTGTTTGTACACCCCCTAATTCCCCAATCTCTGCTACTAATACTTTAGTCTCTAACTTTCTCTGTTCCCAATAATCTTCATGCTCTAATTCTTTTCTTTGCTGTTCTTGTGCAAATTCTTGTTGTTGTTTAAGCATCTCTTGATCATGCTGTTGTTTAGCTTGAGCATCTTGTCTACGTCTTTCTTCTGATTTTTCTAATTGTTCTATTATAGTAGATGGACTCTGAGAATTCATAATCTTCATATAGTCTGACATTTCTGCTCCGGCAGTATTAATCTGCATAGCTAATCCTTGCATCTTCTCTACTAAAGCTTTAACATCTGAAGTAGATTGACAATATAATTTCAATTTAGGAAGTAATAATGCTTCTCCTTCTATCTCAAATAATATATTCTCCCCATCAGAATTTGTATAATGTAACCTAGAAGAAGGTTTTGTAGAAGCTAAGTATTGCTCTGCATCTAACATCATTTGCCTTACTCTAGGCATAAATTGATTTAAATGTTTTTCAAATAAGTATTCCGTCTGGGCATAAGAATTCTGAATTGAAGCCTGTACCCCAGTAGCAGATTCAGAAGCTTGTACTGTTCCTGTACGTTGAGGAGTGACTCCTAATATAGAAAAAGCCATATTCTTATAATACTCTCCTAACTGAATATTTCTTAAAATATCTGGAGTATTACTAAAATCTAATACTTGAAAATGAGAAAATCCAGATCCTTGAGGATTATTTCCAGGAGAACCATCCATTAAAGCTACATTAGTATTACGGATTACTTCAAGCCACTTGTTCATAGAGTTTTTACCCCATGTACCATCAAAGGATTTCTTAGGTATATAGTTCTGATCAATCATAATAACCTTACCATTAGCTAAGTTATTACCTAACATATCTATATTTTGGTTATTTACTATATTAAAACATATCTGATAAGGACTTAATTTCCTTACGGTAGAAACAGATTTAACATTTCTATCAGACATTGTATACCCTTCTACAGGTAATTGATCTATTTGCAAATCAGTAGGTTCCCCACTTATATATATGGCATCCCCATTTACAGAAGAAGCCCCAGGATAATTACCTGAACCTAACAATCTTCTGGATATTTTAGCCCCAAATCTAATTTGAGGTTTCCAATACCAATCTATATGTTCTCCTGAGATTAAGTTATCTTTAGTACATTTTTTCTGTATACTATTATCATATACAGGTTTATTAGTAACTCTAAAGTCTTCATCTACTGTATCTACTATGGCAATTCCTTCTAATCCCTTATTAGTAAGGGTTCCTTGTTTAACATATGATTTCCAATAGACTTCAGTAACTCTAAATAAATTACTTTTTAATAAAGAATCTAAATCATTTTGATAGGAATTCTTCTTTATTGATTGTTCATATATAGATAATTGATTCTTTATCTTTTCATTTAATAATGCATTTTCATAAGTAACATCTGTTATATTCTCTGGGTAAGGTTTAGAAAAGTCAGTCCAATTTGATTTATCTCCTATATGTGTACCTGCTACTGCATTAACTAAATGATGCTGGTCTGTAATACTATTTACATTATGACTAGTCTGAAGTAATTGAAAATCAACCTCATCCATCATATGAGAGTAATTCTTTAATATATCTGCAAGTGATAAATAAATTTGTCTACCTGCATAATTACTTTGAGATACCCATCTATTATCAGGAGCTTTATGATGAAAAGTATGTTTAGGATTCCAAACTTCCGGTAATATATCATCTTCTAAAGTTCTTACATGGAAAAAAGTTTTATCCGCTACTACCATATCTCTAAAAGATAAAGCCTGTAACTCTTTCATATTAAATCGCATAGTATCCCATACTACCATATGATTAGCCCATTGTTCTGCTAATGTCTGGTAGGATTTAAACTTCATTTCGGCATCTACTAATTGTTGTGCTGCGGCTGTAGCTTGATCTACTTGATCCTTATTCTCATCTGTAGGTTGACCATATTTATTTGCAATATCTTCTTTAGCCTTTGAAGTTAGTACTTGTAGTACCATATCCTTTTTATATGCCAACTTCTTATTCATAGTGTACTCATCTTCCCCTTTGATGATAACTTTCATATCTCGCTTTATATACTCTCCTACGAACAAGTTTACAAATGGGGGAATAAGAGGAAAAAACATAATAGGCAAAGTAGTTTCTTCATTCTCTTGTATAATATCTTTAACATAATCCCCAAATTGTTCTGAATTAACTCCATAATCTTCCGGACTAAGTATTCCCTCTGCCATCTCATAATCCTTAGATAATGCTCTCCATTCCTTAGATAGATCATTATAAGCTATTCTTTCAAACCAATCTAGATTCCATTTCTTCCATTCTACATCCTTTTCAAACTTAGAAATCATTTGAATAGGAGTTATAGCCCATAACTTTGCTACATTAATTTGAGTAGTCCACCCATTTAAAATATCCCTAGAAGTCTTTACTAAAGATCTTTTAGAATCTTGGGTAGGAAGAGTAACTTGTTTTGCCGTCTGTTTTTTTGCCATTACATAAGTATATTACAATATAAGTTACACTTTTAATCTTATAGGTGAAATTAATTTTTATTGTGAAAAAGATCGTCTAGGATTAAAGAATACTTTTTTAGGAGTATTAATAGCGACTATAACTTCATCTTTAGTATCAGTTTCATCATATTCAGTAGTAACTCCCGTATTAATATACATCTCTACTATAGATAACACTAACCCAAATGCTACCAATCTATCTGTATTTAACCCCTTTGCATACCCAAGTATCTCTCTAATAAGGCCAATATCCTTAATTCTTTCTGCACCATATACAGTTCTTACTATTTCTCCTCCTGGAGTTCTGACTACATCTAATATTTCAGATACATAATCTTTAATCTTATTAAGCAATAAAGTACGTAATTTACCATTAGGAGCCATATATATTCCATAACCCCTTTGTACAGAAGTCTCTACCATTACATCTTCCCCCCAGATATTCTTAGCTTCGGTATCTGTCATTAGGTATTTAGCTGCCAAATTCTTTAATCTCATATGATCAATAAAAGAAGTAACATTATTCTCGACTAACGTATATGCATTATAATAACGTATGAGATATTCAGCTTGTTCATTAGTCTGCTTCCTATCATCATATCTACCTATATACCAAGCTACTACTTTATACCCTTCTGTACGTATTCTTAATTCCCCTGTTTCAGAATCTTTATACTTTACTTTAGTAATATTCTCCATTATATAAATACAAAATAAAGATTCAGAAGTAGTAGTGAGATCCGTCATAATAGGATCCACTGCAGCAAAATACCTACGGGCAGGGGGTTCTTCATCTCCTCTGTCTATTCTAGGTAATTCTAATATCTGTACTGCACCTCGTTTATCTTCATCCGCTTTACCTTTAAAAGGAAATTCAGTAATAGGTCTACTTTCTGTATGTCCCCATTTAATTAATCCATCCTTATCTTCATATAATTCACAAGAGATAATACTAGGTTTTTGAACTACTAACCTATCTTCTGTATTTTTCATTACACGTTTAGGGAAAAATCCATCTTTACGTTGAGCAAATCCTTCTTCAGGACTTGTAATCTTTTGTGATAAGTCTAATTGTTTTAATTCAGAAGATTTATTAGAAGCTTTAGCTTTTTCTTTCTGGATATTAATAAAGTTCATAGAAACCTCTAAATTACTATTACCATCCTCATCATAAAAAGAAATCCCAGTATCCGGGCACTTACCTTCCATATTATATGCCTCTGATATAAACAAACAACATGGTTCTCCTCTTCTTACCGGATCTTTATCCCATACATTTTCCACTGCTAAAAAGTTATGATCCAACGGATTATAAAAGATTTCCTTTAAATCCTGAGCATCATCTAGTTCTCCTAATGCCCCAGAACATATAATAGTCCCGGTAGTTAAACTACCTTTTTCCAAAGCAGGTCTTATATATCCTACTGTCTTTAACATGGTAGGAGCAATACCTGCTTCCTCATAAAAGAATATAGTCTGAGGACCACCTACCCCTGATTCAGGGGATTTCTGAAAAGTAGTGCCCCTAATTAAAGAATCATTACCTACATATCCTCCATCTTTTAATTCTATCCTTTCTATCCATTCTAACATTTTAGTCTTAGAAGGCCCACATTTAAAAGCTCCTTGAGTATTCTTATCACAATGAGCTTTATATCTTTCCAGAAATAACCAGGATTTCTTTACCTTACCTTCATCTGCAGCACCTACAGTATTAACTGTACCTTCAAACCATAAATAAGACCAGAATAATATAGCCATTATCTTTAAAGAATACCCTCTCTGCCTAGCTTTTAATACTCCTACATGCTTTCCTTTTAGCATAGCTAACATGACATAATGGAAAAAGTATAAATCATTATCATGTACTAAAGCAAAAGCTTTCTTGCCTCTGACATCATCTACGAAAGGACAAAAGTTAAGATAGAAATAATAAAAAGGAGGTACATATATATTATCATATATAACCCCTTTCTTACATTTATCTTTCTCCTGAGTCCAATATTTAGTATATGTCGTAGTACCTTTAGGGGATTTCTGGTACATACCCCCATCTAAGTTAGGTCTGGTACAAGATCGAGCATATTTCATACCCTCTTCCTTCCATTTCTTAGTATTCTTTAAATTATACTCCCCAGGTATCTTAAATTGAGATTCTACATATATAGTAAAATTTTCTAATGTATCAAATGAAGTTTCACTCCAGGAATCAGATTCACTGGAATATGTAGGTATTCGTAAAGGAAATTCTAAAAATCTCATTATCTTATTGAACTAATTTCTACATCACCTCTAGTATTGGCTTTAAATTCTTCTTCAATTAATTTTTTAGTAGCTACATATGATGCCGTTAATTTTCCTGCATTCTCAATTAACTTAGCTCTCTGAGCAAAATCTTCTCCTGTAATAGGAGTAGTTTGCATATAATAACGTAACCTAGCTAATTCTTCCTCTAATTCCTCATAAAACTTATATAAAGGAGAACTATATATACTCTTAAGTCTTTCTATACATTTAGGTAATAACATATCATCCTCATCAAAATGTCCTATATTAACATGTACTTCTCTTATTGCAATTTCTTGTTTTTCTATTTCAGGGAAATTCCTAATAGGACTGTCAATAGATGACATCATATGACAATATGCCACATATGGTTCTGCATCTAATCCATACTTATCTATGAGATCCTTAACCTCTTCGATCATGTATGCATTTGCAGTTAAGGTTAATCTACCATTTTCTGTAACTTCAAATAGTTTTGGACTCATAAGTCTGCTCTAGTATTAGTTTCTCCACTTTCATATATATTAGAACTTCCACATGTAGTAGGGTAAGGACATGTATAGGGAACATTAGGATTAAAAGGGAAGGGAGCATTAGGATTAAAAGGGAAGGGAGCAGGATTAATCTGAGGTATATAATTAGGATTAATTTGTATAACTGATCCTGGATTATCTAAAATCCTAAACTCCTCTAAAGTAATATGGTCTTCCTTTAATAGTCTTAATAATATAGTATCTTTTGTCATAGTGTTTTAAGCATTTCTTGTACCTCTCTTCGTAAATAAGGTACGTCATAAATAATTTCTTTTATAGGTTCTAATGTATCCTCATTATGTAATGTATGTAAT
>Ga0194047_10001211_pt1 | contig 16185 bp, 8 predicted proteins | sample JunL225m_MetaG_2_FD_160070 | JGI IMG/M metagenome (GOLD analysis project Ga0194047, IMG submission 160070) | Anoxic zone freshwater microbial communities from boreal shield lake in IISD Experimental Lakes Area, Ontario, Canada - Jun2016-L221-5m | ecosystem: Environmental > Aquatic > Freshwater >... | reverse complement strand
TGGCGCATCGCGGCGGCCGAGGGCGGGCGGGAGTCACGACGAATGGCCAGGGCACGCCCGAACACATCACCCATCTCCGGCACGATCTCAGGGTTCAGCTCGCCGATCGGGCGCAGCGGGTCGGGCCGACCGGCCAGCAGGGCCTCGGCGCGCGCCGGCGCGTTGGCCGGCGCGCGGGCGCTGAGCAGGTGGTAGAGCGTGGCCGCCAGGGCGTAGAGGTCGGAGCGCGGCTCGGTGCCGCTGGCGTCGATCTGCTCCAGAGGCGCGTACTGCAGCGTGTAGCCGAAGAAGCTGGTGTCCTGGTCTGCGCCGCGGGCCAGGCCGAAGTCCAGCAGCACCATCTGGCCATCGGGGGTGAGCTTGAGGTTCTGCGGCTTAATGTCGCGGTGGACAACCGGCGGGGTGCGGGTGTGCAGGTACTCCAGGGCGGCCAGGAGCTGATCGGCCCAGTCGAGGACATCGGCGAGGGGGAATGGGCCGCCGCGGCGGGCCTGCAGGGCGGCCAGGTCGGCGCCGCTAAAAAACTCCATCACCAGAAAGCGGCCCGTGCCATCGCGGAAGTAGTCGATCACCTTGGGCAGGGCCGGGTGGCGCAGGCTCGCCAGGAGCTGGGCCTCGCGCTCGAACGCCTCGGCGTTCTCATCGGCGCTGCCGATCATCTGCTTGAGGGCGACGGTGTTACGTAGGCGCAGATCGATCGCCTCATACACCGCGCCCATACCGCCGCGCCCGATCAGGCGGACGATCTGGTAGCGCTGGATCACGAGCGAGCCAGGCTCGAGCATAGATGGGTCCTCGCCGTTGTCTCCGCCGTGCTACGCGCTATTGTAGCACAGGGGGTGTGGGCGCTCGCGCCGCTTGAGCGCGCTCCTAACGCCTGAGCGATGCATATGCTCGCAGCCCTCTATGCTACACTTGGAGTAACGACCGGTTGCCTCTTGCCGGTTCCTACCAACTGGAGATCAGCCCATGTCGGACGCCGAGATCCCCTTCGCCCGGCTGATCGGCATCAGCGACGATGTCACGCCCGGCGAGTTCCTGCTCAGCGGACGCGAGCACGCCGTCGGGCGCTCGCACCTGTGCGACGTCGTCATCCCCCGCAACAATATCTCGCGCATCCACGCCCGGATCATCCGCGAGGGGCCGCGCTACCTGATCAAGGACGCCGACAGTGCCAACGGCACATTCGTCAACGGCCAGCCGATCAGCGCGCCGCACCTGCTCAGCAACCGCGACGGGATCGGCCTCGGTGCCCCCGGCGAGCTGCTGCGCTTCCTCGACCCAGACCCTACGATCATCACCGCAAGCCGCCTGCGCCTCGACGAGCGCACCCAGACCTTCTTCCTCGGCAGCCAGCCCCTGAGCCTGCCGCCCAACCAGTTCCGCCTGCTCAGCCACCTCTACCGCCACCTGGGAGACCTCTGCACCCGCGAGGCCTGCGCCGAGGCCGTCTGGGGCCGCGACTACGACCCCGGCATGGACGCGGAGGCCCTCGACAAGGCGGTCAGCGGCCTGCGCAGCGCCCTGCGCCGGATCGAAGACGACGCGGCGGGTCTATTGCAGACCCGCCGCAGCATGGGCTATATGCTGATCAGTACGCTGCCCACCGAGTAGTGGTGAGGGCCGTCAGCTTCTTACACTGCCGTGCAGGCCAGGGCCACCACCGTCAGGTCATCGATCACCGAGCCGACCAGCGCCGGCAGCGCCAGGATGCGATCAACCATCGCCGGGGCCTCTACATCATCGCTGAGCAGCTCGGCCAAGATCAGGTGGTTATCCGCCAGGGCCGGCCATGTGTCCAGCAGGCCATCGCTGAAGAGGATCAGCGCGTCGCCGGGGTTCAGCTGCACCTCGCCCTGGGCATAGGGCTCGCGGGAGGGCACCCCGAGCGGCACTCCGCGCGGGCCAAGCGTCTCGACGCCGCCGCCGGCCCGCCGCACAAAGACGAGGCCGTGGCCCGCGTCGATGAACGAGAGCCGCCGCGAGACAATGTCGAGCTGGGCGTGGAACATCGTCACGAAGGCCCGCGCGTGGTTCAGGTCCGTGTCGAGCGCGGTGAGCGCATAGCGCAAGTTCACCAGGGGCGGCGTCTGCCGGCCCACCGAGCGCATCACCGCGCGAACCGTCGTCATCAGCAGGGCGGCTGGCATGCCCTTCCCCATCACGTCGCCGAAGGTCAGGTTGAGCAGGCCGGGGACGGGGCTATGCCAGTCGTAGAAGTCGCCGCCCACCTGGCGGGCGGGGATACAGCGGGCGGCCAGGGTGAAGCCAGGTAGCCGCGGCATCTGATCTGGCGTCTGGCGGGGCAGCAGATCGATCTGGACGCGGGCGGCGCGGGCCAGCTCGACCTCAAGCTGCTGGCGCTGCTCCTCAAGCTGGCGCTGCAGGGCGCTATTCTGACGGCGCAGGCGCAGGCGCTCAAGGTTGCGCTCAAGCACCGTCTGAAGCTCCTCTGCCAGGATCGGCTTGCGCAGATAGTCGTCAGCGCCCCGCCGCATCGCGTTCACCGCGATTCGCTCGGAGCCATAGGCGGTGGTCAGCACAACCGCAGCGTCACAGCCGCTGGCGCGCAGGTGATCGAGCACCTCAAGGCCATCCACATCGGGCATCAGCACATCCAGCAGCACCAGATCGGGGTTCATCTGCGCCGCGATGTCCATCGCCTCGCGGCCGAGCGAGGCTAGCCGCACATCATAGCTCGCCGCGCTGAGCCAGTGCTCAAGCAGCTCGCGCACATAGGGGTCATCATCGACCACCAGCACCTGTGCACGTTCCCCGAGGATCATCGCCGAGTCCGCCACCCGCAACGGCGAGGTTTGACGCGGCACATCCTCGCGGAACAGCGTGCGGGTGGCCAGCACAAGCTGGTTGCGCCCATGGTGCTTGGCCTGGTAGAGGGCGATGTCGGCGCTCTCGCTCAGGGCTGCGGCGTCACCAAAGGCCTGGAGCGCCGCCACACCGCCGGAGAAGGTGACGAAAAATGCTTCCGATCCGGCGCGGTGGCTCACCTGGGCGAAGCGCTCGCGCACTATGTCGATCACACCCAGCGCCGACTGCCCGTCGGTATCGGGCATCAGCACCACAAACTCTTCGCCACCGTAGCGACCGATCAGGTCGGAGGTGCGCAGACGCTGCTGGAGCATGCGCGCCAAGCTCTTCAGCACGCGGTCGCCGGCGGCGTGGCCGTAGCGATCATTCACCTGCTTGAAATGATCGATGTCGATCAGCACCATCGTCAGGGGGCTCTTATTCCGGCGGGCGCGCGAGACCTCGCGGGACAGCAGATCTTCGATGACGCTATGGTTAAAGAGGCCGGTCAAGCCATCGCGGATCATCTGGCTGCGCATCACCCGCGCGCGACGGATGCGGCTCGTCACCGCCGCCACCAGATGATCTGGGTCGATCGGCTTGGTCAGAAAGTCGTCGCCGCCCTGGTGGAGCGCGGCGAGCTGCGCCGAGCGGTCAGTCTCCGCAGACAGGAAGACGATCGGGATGCTGTGCAGCTCGGGCTGCTGGCGCAGCACGGCGGCCAGCTCGCGGCCCTCACACCCCGGCATATACATGTCCATGAGGATCAGGTCGGGCTGGATATCATGGAGCATCCCGCTGACGGCGGTGGGGTCGGTGATGATCGTAGACTGCATCCCGGCGGCGTTTAGGAAGGTGGCGTAGGTCTCAGCAAGCACCTGCGAGTCATCTACAATCAGCACGCGGTAGGGATCAGGCCGCTGGCGCTCGGTGAGCTGATCAAGCTGATCAATCAGTGTGCTGATATTGATCGGCAGGGTGAAGTACGCGCTCCCCCCGGCGCGCACCGCATGCAGACGCGACTCAAAATCGCCGCGCGGCGCGATCACAACCATCGGCAGGATCGCGCCGCCCACGTAGCGCAGTCGATCTATCTTCACGCGAGTCTCGACATGCTCCAGGTAGCGCATGTCGAGCACGAGCGCGTCCGGCAGGTTCGTGTGGGCAATCTGCAGCAGATCGTCGGCGCTCGCGCACAGGTGCGTCTCATAGCCAAAGTTGGCCACCTGCGAGGCTAGCACCTCGCCACCATCCAGATCGTCGCAGAGGAAATAGATGCGGGCAATAGTGGTGGCGTGATGCGCAGGCAAGCCGACGTGAACCGGGGAGGATCCGCCAGCCGCAATTTGCTGAAGGCTGCGCACAAGGTAGCCGATCTCAGAGATAATCTCAGGCATATCACCATCTGCATGGGTATAGCGCCGCAGAGCCGCCTCAAGGGCATGGGCGGTACTACTGACCTCGGGGAATCCGAAGGTACTGCCCGTGCCGGCTAGGTTATGGGCCACCCGCTGGAGATCCTCAATGGTAGTAGTGGTTGCGGTTCCAGCCTCGATCAGATGCCAGATCGCGGCCATCTGAACGGCCTTCTCGACAAGCTGGGCGGCGTAACTCTGGCGCAACTCTTCGAATCGTGCGCTGAAGTTCTGCATAGTCTTATTGATGATCGGTCGCTCCTCATTCACCCTCATAGTGTATCTCATGTGAGTAAGCAATCGGGCACCAATCATGGATAACTTTTTAACAGAATCGTCACATCAGACAGGTGTCAGGCTTCAGGTTTCAGGCCGAGCACACGTGAAGCGAGGGCGTCTTGCGCCTGGCACCTAAGATCTGGCACCTGACATCTGCGCTCAGGGGTAGATCCCCCGCGTCGTCACGGCGTCAGCCACGCGCTGGACGGCGATCATATGGGCCGCCGTACGCATATGAACGCGGCGCTCCTGCGCGACACGCAGCACGCGCTGGAAGGAGCCGATCAGCACCCGCTCCAGCTGGGCGTTCACCTCGCGCTCGGTCCAGAAGAACTCCTGCAGGCCCTGCACCCACTCGAAGTAACTGACAGTGATGCCGCCCGCGCCAGCGAGCACGTCGGGCAGCACAAAGCAGCCCCGCTCGTAGAGGATGCAATCTGCGGCGGGCGTGATCGGAGCATTAGCAGCCTCTGCGATCAGGCGGGCCCTGACCCGCGCGGCGTTATCCTCGCTGATCTGGATGCCAAGGGCAGCCGGCACCAGCACATCGCAGTCGATCTCCAGCAGATCGGCGTTGCTGATCGCGTCGGCCTCGGCGAATCCACTCAGCGCGCCGGTGCGCCGCTTGTGGGCGAGCAGCGCATCGGGATGCAGGCCGCTAGGGTTGTACACGCCGCCCCGGCTGTCGCTCACGGCCACGACCGTGGCTCCCAGGGCGTGAAGCATCCGCGCGGTGTTGGCACCGGCGTTGCCGAACCCCTGCACGACCACCCTGGCATGGCTCAGATCCATGCTAAGGTGGCGGGCCGCCTCCAACAGCACATACACCACACCGCGCGCCGTAGCCTCGTTTCGACCCTCCGATCCGCCGATGTTCAGGGGCTTGCCCGTAACCACCGCCGGCACAGTGTAGCCCTTGTGCATCGAGACTGTATCCATGATCCAGGCCATGATTTGTGGGTTCGTGTTCACATCGGGCGCGGGGATATCCTTCTCGGGGCCGATGACGAGGCTGATCTCGCTCGCATAGCGCCGGGTGAGCCGCTCGATCTCGCTGTCCGAGAGCACCTTCGGGTCCACCACTACGCCGCCCTTCGCCCCGCCGTAGGGCAGGCCGCTCACGGCGCACTTCCATGTCATCAGCATTGCCAGAGCGCGGATCTCGTCGACGGTCACGCTCGAGTGGTAGCGAATGCCGCCCTTCGTCGGGCCACGCGAGAGGTTGTGCTGGATGCGATACCCCTCATACACGCGGGTGCTGCCGTCATCCATCTTCACCGGGAAGTTCACACACAGCTCGCGCTGAGCGACACGCAAGTGGCCGCGCAGTGCGTCCGAGAGGTCTAGCATGTCAGCGGCGATATCAAACTGCTCCTGGGCAATCACAAACGGGTTCATGGTATCGGTCATCATAGGCGCGTGCCTCCTCGGCGCTGAGTCGGTCATCGGCTGATCCGTCGCAACAGCATCGGTGCGACGGTGACATTGTACCACTACGCACATAGAATCAGAATGAGTATTCCGTAGGGCCGCATCGCGATGCGCCACTACGACTCCGTTTATACGCATACGCGCCGCAGTTTGCAGGTGTGCTCACAGGTGCTATAGTGCAATCAAAACTACGCGCGCCACACCGACAAGCCAGAAAGAATGACCATGTACCAGTGCCCATCCTGCGGTGAGCATATACCCGAGGACCACCGTTACTGCGGGTACTGCGGCATACGGCTCGACACGCCGCTAGACGCAGATCCTGCCAGCGAGCAGCGCGAGGCGACCGTGATGTTCGTCGATGTGACCAATTTCACCGCAGCCTCGCACACCATGGATAGCGAACAAGTATTCGTATGGATGGACGAAACGATGCGCCTTCTGGCAGCGGTGGTCGACCGCTACGAGGGCACGATCGATAAGTTCACCGGCGATGGGTTGATGGCACTATTCGGGGTTCCCGTAGCCCACGAGAACGACCCCGAACGTGCAGTGCGCGCGGCCCTGGAGATGCAGCAGGCCCTGGCACCCCTGCGCGCCCGGCTGGCTAAGGAGCGCGGCGCCACCTTCCAGGTGCGGATCGGGCTAAACAGCGGTCCGCTAATAGCCGGGAAGATCGGCGGCGAGCGACACGGCGAGTACACTGTCCTCGGAGACGCCGTGAACGTGGCAGCTCGCCTTGAGAAGGCCGCCGAGCCCGGCACGGTCCTGGTGAGCGCCAGCACCTACGCCCAGACCGCACCCCTATTTAGTTTCCAGCCGATGCCACCCCTGAGCGTGAAGGGAGTGAGCGAGCCGCTGCATACCTACCGACCCCTCGGCCCGGCCGCGCAACCCGGCTCGCTCCGCGGGATCGCCGGACTGCACGCCCCCCTGATTGGTCGCGCCGCCGACCTCGAACGCCTACGCTCTAGCATCGAAGGCATATGCACCGACGGCCATCGGCATGTGGCCCTACTCTGCGGCGAAGCAGGCGTAGGTAAGAGTCGCCTCGTGGCCGAACTGCGCCACACTATCACCGACCTGCCCATCCGCTGCATCCAGACAGCCTGCCGCTCGCATACCCGCCACACCCCGCTTTGGCTGGCTGGTGAGCTGCTGCGCGAATTGATCGGCGTCGAGCCGGCTGACTCGCCCGACGTACGAGACGCCCGCTACCTCACCTTCCTCCAGTGCCGTGGACTCTCCCATGCCGAAATTCTACCCTATCTGCGCCACGCGATGGGCGAGGTCGAGTTACACCCCGAGACAACACACCTGGCCGCACTCGACCCAAGCATGCTCCAGCTCCAGACCCAGACCGCCTTTCGTCAGGCCCTGCTCGCCGAGGCGCGCGCCATACCGCTGGCCCTTATCTGCGACGACCTCCACTGGGCCGACGACCCATCCCGCGAACTACTGCGCTACGTGATTGAGACAACGCACGAGGCCCCCCTGGCACTGGTGATAATCTCGCGCAACCCCGAGAACGATCTCACTCGCAGTTTGGCCGCCGATGTAGAGCATCAACTTATCGAGGTGCGCCTGAACGCCCTGAGCCAAAACGAGGGGCGGACGCTAATCAATGAGCTTCTCCATCGGCCAACGGACACCGACACCAACCTAGCCGAGCTGATTGTCAACCGCTCCACAGGTAACCCGTTCTATATCGAAGAGCTCATCCGTATGCTGATTGAGCAAGGCGGACTCGCGCTCGGAGAGCGGGGGTGGGAGGCGGCCCCCCACGCTAGCGAGCTGCTGGGTAGCGTGCCGCCCAGCCTCCGCGACCTGATCCTCGCCCGCTTCGACCGTCTACCAGCCGATATGCGGCTCACCCTCCAGCGCATGGCGGCGATCGGGCGGGCGGCACCGCTGCGGCTACTGTCCCGGCTCGACGGGGGCGCGGACAGCCTCAGCGTGGATCGCCTGCACGATCTGGAGGATCGCAGCTTCATAACCCAGATCGCAGGCGCTGAGCCTGGCTATGTCATGCAGCACGCCCTAGCTCAGGATGCAATTTACGAGACCATGCTGCGCCGCGACCGCCGCCAGATTCACACACTGATCGCCGAGGCGATCATGGCCGAGAGCTGCTGGGAGCCCGACGAGCGCACCGATGCGCTGGCACATCAGTACGCCGAAAGTGCGACGCCACAACTGGCCATCCCCTACCAGATCGAAGCAGCCGAGCGCGCCGAACGACGGTTCGCCGGCGTCACAGCCTCGCAGCTCTATCAGCAGGCGATCATCCTGATCGAGCAATACCCGGCGGGCCACGGAGATCATGCCGTCCGTGCGCGTATCGGGCTGGGTCGTACCCTCAAGTACTTGGGTAGCTTCGCCGAGGCCGGCGATACGTTGGAAGAGGCCCGCGAACGACTGTTGGTGGGTGGCCTCCCACACGACATCTGGCGCACGAGCAGCGTTGCGGTTCTCGGTGAGCTGGCCGACGTGCGCACCCGTGAGGGACGGCTCGACGCCGCAGGTGACACAATCCAGGCCGGCCTCGCGCTCCTCGGCCCGCAGGGCGCTCACACTATGCCCGCAGCCTGGCAGATGATGATGGAGCGACTCGCTTGGATCAGGCTACGTGAAGGTCAGATCGACCAGGCCCGCGAGATTGCGGCCACCGCAACAGATGCCGTCGAGCCATCGACCGACCCGATCACGCTGGCGAGCTTGTTCCGGGTGCTGGCCGGCGTCTACTACCAGCAAGACCATCTCGCAGAGTCGACCGGCTACGTCGAGCGCAGTCTGGCGATCTACCGGAGCATCGGCTATGCGCCGGGGATCGCCGCCGCACTCGATAACCTGGGGAGTCTCTACTACGCCCAAGGAGCGTGGCCCGCCGCACTCGCCAGCTTCGAGGAAGTCCTTCACTTACGTGATGAGATCGGGTATGTGCCAAATCAGGCTCTGACCCTCGCTAATCTGGGACAGGTTCGTCTGACGGTGGGCGATCATGATCAAGCGGCGGCTGACCTCGAGCGCAGCTGGCGGATGAGCGCCCAGGTCGGCGAGGAGCTAGGGGTCGTTCACGCCGCGATCGGGCTGGCCCATATCGAGCTGATTCGCGGAAACCTCGACACAGCTGCAGCATACCTCGCCGAGGCAAATGCACGCCTCAACACCGTGGGCGAAGACGAGGCGATTCAGTTCTCATGGCTCCAGGCGCTGGTGCAGGCCCGCCGTGGCGACCTAGCCGGCGGCCTCGCCCGGGTCACCCAGGCACTTAGCCTAGCACAGAAGACCGGCCTGCCGGATCAAGAGACCGAGTGCCTGCTGGCAATTAGCGAGATCGAGGTGCTCCAGGGGAAGGCTATCGCGGCCGAGCAGCACATCCGTACAGCCGTTGCCAACAGTCGAGTGCGCGGCGACGCCTACCAACTCGGGCTCGGTCTGCTCGCCCTCGGGCAGCTCTACGCTGAACATGGCATCCCCGAGGAGGCTGTCGCGGCACTCAATGAGGCCGTGAGTCATCTGGAGCGCCTCGGGGCCAACTTCGACCTAGCTCGCGCCCGTGCAGCTCTCGCCAGCATCAGGACGGACACACCAACATAATTATAATGAGCGGGGGGTGGCCGAATATATCGGCCACCCCCCGCTCACTCTAGCGATATTACATCCAGCCACACCCTCACGGCACAGCAACCCAACTCGTCGCCGCGATCCACGCCGTCGTCGGGTCCGTCGCCGACACCCAAATCAGACGTCGGCTCGGCTCGACCACCGCATCCGCCCAAGCGAGTCCGCCATACCAGTTGCTAAGACCACTCACCCAGATCAGACGCCGACTGGGCTCAACCGCTGCGGCAGCCTGGCCACTAAGCAGGCCATTCGACCACGAGGCCCCACTATCCGACAGCAGCAGACTATTCACCCAAATTAGACGCCGGCTGGGGTCTACAGATTGGCCAAGCAGCGGCGTTGTGCCACCGGCCCAGATGATCTGCGCGTCAGGCACTGGAACCTGGCCACTCACCCATATCAGCCTTCGGCTCGCCAGCACGTCCTGGGTCAGCCAGCCATCCTGGCCAGACCAAGCGCCCAAGTTGAGGTATCGGCCATCGGCGAGGCTGATGTAGAACATCTTGGCCGTGGCGTCAGCGCTCGGTGCCATCTGAACTAAACCCTGATAGTGATAAGCCAGGTCGCTATTCTCCAGGAAACCGTGCTTGAGATCAGCCTTGATATCCATGCCGACATTGCCGGTCGCCTTCGGCTTAAACGTGCCAAGAACCGCGTCGGGAGCCCAGATTCGCCCCATTCCCTGCCGGAAAACCGGGTAGACAAGCTGAGCCGGGGTGCCAGCCACTGCAGGTCGGGCCGAGGCCATGAGCCGGTACTTGACCTGATCGGGCTTAAGATCAGGGTTAGCCTGCAAAGTCAGGGCGGCCACACCCGAAGCTACCGCAGCAGACATGCTCGTGCCGCTCATACGAAACAGGCTCGTGGTGATGGCGTTGTCCGGGTGGATCTGTACGATCTGCTGAGAACGCGACGGCATCTCCAGGTCCTTGTACATGAAGGTGAGGATGTTCACCCCTGGAGCCAGAATGTCAGGCTTGACGAAGCCGTCGCCGGTGGGGCCAGCAGCCGACCAGCTGGGCAGCGTGTCATCGGCCCAGTAGCCTGGGGTGCGGTGCTCATCGACAGCACCGACCGTGATCACGTAAGGATCGTTACCCGGTACAGTAATGCTGCCTGGGGCTGAGCCGTTATTGCCAGCGGCCACTACTACGGTGATTCCACGCGACCAGGCCTGCTCGACGGCTCGATCCAGTGGGTCGACGAAATACGGCACCGAGGCTACAGCGCTGATCGAAAGATTCAGCACACGCACATTGTAGCGGCTGCGGTTCTTCACTACATACTGGATGCCTTTGATCACCGTGGCGTAGGTGCCCGTACCGTCATCGCCGAGCACGCGCACACTGAGGATGTCGGCCGCAGGGGCGACACCGAGCGTGACGCCCGTGTTGCTATCGGTGAAGTTATTCCAGATGATGCTGGCGACAGCAGTGCCGTGTCCATAGCCATCGGCGGTATCCGTGTGGCTCAACCAGCAGTAATCACTCCCCTGCGTACCCACGACGCGTGAACGACCGCGTGTGGTCTTCTCGGTAGCGCAGGTGCTCGACACAAAATCAGCCTGGCCAACAAACTGCTTCGCAACCACCTTACCAAGGGTCTTGCGCACCTGCTGGTCGAAGTAGACGCCCGAGTCGACCAGAGCAACCGTCACCCCATCGCCACGGATGGGCTTACCAGACGGCAACCGCGTGCTGTATAGCTTGTCCGCACCAATATCGATCGGCAGCGGGTTCACGACATTCCAGACGCTCGGGTCGGAGGTAGGCTGGGCATCAGGGCGACCGTCCCACACGCTGGGTAGCGGACGATCAGTCACCCAGCCATCCCAGTCTGAAGATTTCACACCGCGGTTCAGCACCACGGAGCTAACCCCCGAGGCGGCGGAGAGGGCACGCGCTTCGGACGCTGGCACCTCGGCAGCCACAGCGTCGATCAGCCACAGATCATCAGTGACGGTGCCGCCGGCGGCTTCGACGGCCCGCGCCGCGCTGCTACCGCTCACAATCACGCTGACCAGTCCAGCGGCCGGCCCGGTGAGGGCAGGGTCAAGATAGGCAGCTGCGCTCCGCGTCGCAGGCAGAGCACCGGTGAGCAGCACCAGAGCCGCGAGTAATGAGAGCGTAGTGTGTAAATATGTGCGGTTCATAGAGCGCTCCTCTCCAGTTGGTCGATAGTATCACGTGGCAATCGCAATGCCGCGTATCTGGAGTATACGGAGGGCATTTCGGTAATCTTTCGGTCTGGGGAAAGGCGAGGCGAAGAGAGTGCTCAGGGGGGGCTAGGCCGATAGGTGAATGGTACTGTATGCAACCACAGCGGCATCATCCAACTCGTGACGAGGGTCAACGCCGGAGCGCTCAAGGTAGCGCCGATAGGTGCCTTCGAGATCAACCCGCAGACCAAGGTGATGGTAGGCCCGCAGCAGAATGGCGACCACATCATCGGCCGTTGGGTCGACTTCTAAAGCCTTCCGACAGAAAAGAACACACTGCCGGTCATTGCCCTGCTCCCAGGCATAGCTCGCCAGACGCTCGGCGGCGATCACAAAGCTGTTGGAGATACGCGCGCGACGCTCATCGCCCCAGTCGCTTGCGCGAGGGATGTCCTGCATATATGGGCCATCGTAGAGGGAGATCACCTGGTGGTACAAAACCGCAGCCTCGGTAAGGCCATCCCGGTCCTCGCACTGGGTCGCCAGATCGTAGGTACGCTCAAAGTGGTCGGCATCACACAGGTAGACCCCCGGGCTGAGGGCGCAGCGGTCCCTGTCTACCAACAGGGCCTGCTGTGCAAAATCGGGCGACCCCAGCTGGGTAAGCATCTGGCGCAGGGCACCTAAGGTGCGTGAGAAGCTGGCGGCGCTCACAGGGGCACCCCAGACGGCCTCTGCCAACTCTGCTCGGCTAACACCGCGACGCCCACAGTGGACAAGGTAGGCAAAAATACCCTGCACCTTCCGGCCGCCAGCACGTCCGCCCTCAGCCTGAGACCAATCCTGCGGCATCACCTCGCGGCTATGTACAAAGACCTGGAGCTCGCCAAGGCAGCGTACATAGATACCACGAAACGGCTCCAGGGCAATATTAAGTCCACTCGTCTCCGACAAGGACAGCAGTGCAGCGCGAGCTTGGTCGCGGATCGTGGGGCTAGAGTCATCGAGCAAACGACGCAGGTAAGTCAGGCCGCGCTCACCATACGTGGACAGCAAAAGAACACCGGCCTGGCGGCGCACCGCCGGGTCGGCATTGAGCAGGAGTGGGAGGTAGAGCAGTGTCGGATTACCCATTACACCGCCTAGAATACATCGCCGAGCCAGCTTGGCGACGAGGTGGATGCGAGGGAGTCGAAGAGCAGGAGCATCCCGCCGATAGCAGCGGTGATCCGAAGCAGCGAGAGATCGCTCTTCGTAAATTCACCATCAGTCTTATTGATCAACTGGAGCACGCCGCGCACCTGGCCAAGGGCCACAAGCGGAACACAGAGCATTGATCGGGTCTGAAAGCCGGTCTGCTGATCAAATGTCGCCTCAAAACGAGAATCCTGTCGCACATCAGGGAACATCAGGGACTCGCCGTGGCGGGCGACCCAGCCGGCGATACCCTGATCAAGCGACAGCCGGCGCTGGCTCAGCTCATTCTGGAAAGGGCCGAGAACCACCTCAAAGACGAGCCGCTGATCAGAAGGGTCGAGGCGAAAGAGAGTCCCAGCCTCAACAGAGACCAGATCACGCACAATCGTCATGAGCTTGAGAAGGGCGTCCTGCGCAGTCTGAGCCAATGTAACGCTGCGGATCAGCGTGGAGATCGTCTGCATCTCAAACTCGCTATGGCGCTTCTGCTCTAGCGATTTGCTCAGCCTGCCGTACACGCGAGCCTGATCGACATAGCGTGCAGCAAGGGCCTCCGCATCGGGGGACAAGGCGGCATCGGTCGTCCCAGGAGAGAGCATGCCCACCGTCGCCGCAGCAGAGGCCCCAGCGTACAAAACAGCGGAACAGTCAGCCGCGATCAGGAGCAGGTCATAGAGGGGCGAGGCATCGACGCTAGGCAAGGGGGGGGGAGCCACCGTGACAGCAACACCGCGGGACGCGAGGAATCTGCACAAGCTATGTTCCGGCCTATGACTAAGCACGAGAGCGCGAAGATCGACCTTCTGCGGCACATAGGATTCAAGCCTAGACACAAGGATATCGCGCAGCTCGCTCTGCTGATGTAGGATCCGATCAAGCGCTTTTCGAGAGATGTAGCCGCAGCGAATCAGTATTTCGCCTAACAGTTCATCCGGGTAATCCTGCTGTTGAAGGAGGAGGGTGGCATTGATCTGCTCCTGGGTGAGCAGGCCCTCGGCCACAAGCAGCGCGCCAATAAGAGGAATGACCGGTTTCTCGGGCATTTGCATGACGTTACCCTCGTTGGCAGCGATCTCGACGCCACATAATAAAATTAAGGAGACACCCCATCAAAGCTGAGAGTACGTGAACCGATAAACTCATCGTACTCACCGTCTATTATACATCGCCACACAAACCAATAGGGATGCGCTACGCCCCTATGTCCCGTGACGCACGAGGAAGTCCTCCATCACAGCGATATACTCAAGAAAGCGGGTGAGAGCGGTAATATGGCCCTGGCTATAGAAGGTATGGATCTCGGCCTGAGGGTAGCGCGAGCGCAGATCTGCGCGCTCGGCGGCAGAGAACAGCGGGTCGTTGGCCGTCTCTAGAAGCAGGGTCGGGCCGCTCCAGCGGGAAGCTGGCAGACACTGGAAGCTCTGCCGATCCATATCGATCATGACCCGCACCCGGTTGACAAACTCGGGCACCGTGAGGGCCGCGACCACGCCCTTGAAATAGCCCTGCCAGAAGCGATGGGCCGGTGTGTCACCCTTAAGGACGTAGCGCAACACTGTGGCGAGCATGGCGTGGAGTCCCAGACGAGGCATGCGCGCAATCAGCGCAATAGCGGCCCCCAGAGCGATGGCGCGATCCCGCCGCGCCACCCCGGTGTCTCCGATCAGCAGGCTAGCCACCCGGTCGGCATAGCGGCTGACGAGATGCTGGGCTACTAGGCCGCTGTAGGAGGCCCCGATCAGATGGATGGGGCCGGCAGACTCGGCCTCTAACAAGCCATCCAGCCCGGCGAGCAGCTGCTCTAGCGAGCCGACATCGGCGGGATAGCTGGGGGCGATCACGCGGTGGCACCGCTCGAAAGCGACAATATAGGGAAAGGCCATCTCGGCAATCCCGGGAGCCCCGGGCAGCAACAGCAGAGTATCCGGCCCGCTCCCGCCAACAACGTAGCTCCATGTGACGCCGGCAAAGCTAGAGCGGATCAGCCGATGCGTCGAGCGGAAAGCCGACAACTGCGAGTCAAGGTCGGGGAGCATGTTGAAATCTCCTAGGTTGCCGGCGCCGACATCTTCCGCACCTCCTCACGTAGGGCCTCAGGGTCCCAGCCAGCGTCGCGCTCAAGGTCGGGCGCCTCACGGTCGGCCTGCATTTGCTGCTCCAGGGCCTCAATCCGCTCACGGGCGAGACTGACATAGCCAGCCCGATCATCGCTACGGCCAGTTAGCTCGCGCAGCGAGATATCCTCATGGCGCAAAAAGGCCTGGGCGGCGCGCTGAGCCGTGTAGCCATGGACGCCGAGGAGGCGCATCACATCGACGCCGCTGCGCACAGCGGTGTCTAGATCTTCACGATAGACATGATGAACCCCGGCGGCATAGAGGGCGTGTGTATCGGGCCACTCAAACGTGCGAGCGATGATCGTCAGGTGCGGGAAGTGTGCGCGCGCCGTATGGACGAGATCCAGGGTCTTCTCGGGACTATCGAGGGCCAGCACTAGCACGCGCGCCTCGCCGGCCCCCGCTGTCTCCAGCAGGTCATAACGCGAGGCGTCACCATAGTATACCTTCAATCCCATGCGGCGGAGCAGATCGACGCGGTCAGAGTCGATATCGAGGACGGTGGTGCGAACACCGTTGGCGCGCAGCAGACGACCAACGGTGGAGCCGAAGCTGCCGAAACCGGCGATGATCACGGGCGACTGATCGTCGTCGATCGCGTCGGGCTGATGCGGCATGCCCTCACGGGTGCCAAAGCGCGACTGCACCAGGCGCTCGTTGATGATCAACAGCAGCGGAGTGAGGGCCATCGAGACAGCCACAGCGGCCACGATCGGGCTGGTGATCGTAGCGGAGAGGACGCCCTGCTGGTTGGCGAAGGAGCAGAGCACAAAGGCGAACTCGCCCACCTGCGGCAGGGCAAAGGCGAGCAGCAGGCCCTGGTCGAGGCTAAGTCGGAAAGCCCGCGAGAGGCCGAAGAGCACAACGAACTTTATGGCGACAACTGACAGCACCAGACTGGCGATAAGCAGGGGATGGGCCAGGATGAGAGCGAAGTCTACAGAGGCACCCACGGCGATGAAAAAGAGGCCGAGCAGGAGGCCCTTAAATGGGTCGATATCGCTCTCCAGCTCGTGACGGTACTCGCTATTGGCCAGCACGACACCGGCGAGAAACGTGCCAAGAGCCGGGCTAAGGCCGACTGCGGTCATAAGTAGGGCGATGCCGATCACTAGGAGCAGAGCGGCGGCGGTGAACAGCTCACGCAGGCGGG
>Ga0194047_10001207_pt1 | contig 16205 bp, 17 predicted proteins | sample JunL225m_MetaG_2_FD_160070 | JGI IMG/M metagenome (GOLD analysis project Ga0194047, IMG submission 160070) | Anoxic zone freshwater microbial communities from boreal shield lake in IISD Experimental Lakes Area, Ontario, Canada - Jun2016-L221-5m | ecosystem: Environmental > Aquatic > Freshwater... | reverse complement strand
GCAAAAAGCAAATACTTCACAAATGATTCACTCGATTGAAGCCACAATTGAATATATTACCGAATGGACGACCTTACAACCTGGTGATTTGATCGCAACAGGTACCATGGGTGGTGTTGGTTTTGCGAGAACTCCTCCCATCTTCATGAAACCTGGTGATATTGCAGAAGTTGAAATTGAAAAAATTGGTATTTTAAGTAATCATATTGAAGACGAGCCTGCTAACTTAGGTCCGCTCTAATTGCTGCAATGACAGGAAGCTTGTGTTCAAGCTTCCTGTCTTATTTTGATTTTGCGACCCACCCCAATGGTATTGGATCAATTTTTCGGTGTGGATTACGAATTCCGGAAAACACCTCCCATAGTTTTTCTTCTATCACAAACTTGGTAAATAATCCGATTGACATACCATATGCTTCAATCTCCCAAGGGTGATTAAAGTAATCCACGTCATCAGCAATGATTTGCCCCTTCCACCGCGTGAGGGACTCGTTGGTTTCTCCATACACATATTGTTTAATATGCACCATCTCATGGGCAAGTGTATCTAAAATATCTCTAGCGCCAATATGTGGATTTACCTCAATTAAATATGACCGCTCTTTTTTACTCGTAATGTGGTGACTTACAGAGGCATAACCATACTCTTCGAGTTTAGAGTCAAACTGAATTGTTAACTTAAGGTCTTGAAGCTTTTTTGGTGAAATTAATTGACTGGCATAGTATTGCGCCGCCCTTTTAATATAGGGACAAAAACGAGCCCTATCTGGGCATTTAATAATTTTTAATTTCATGGGGGGTGTTCCTTAGATAAATACGATCTTTCTTAATCTAAGATAACTCACCTTCATGACGAAATTTTAATTAACGATGGCTTTTTACCTAAATTTCATAATAAAAATTATTTTGTCAAAAATGACTTGAAAAATTCATGAAAGCGTCACCAAATGTTCATTTTTCTTTAAACATATGAAGTTCACCCCACGACTTCGAGGCATTTTTAATGACAACACCTACAAACTAAGCATTCAAAACTAATACGGGTAGCTTGCTGTTCAAAATAACCTCATGTGATTCACTTCTTAAGAAAAATCCTTTAATTCCAGATCGCTTGTGGGATGCCATACAAATAAGATCAGCACCAACACTATTGGCGGCATCAATAATTCCATCAGCAATGTTGGGATGAAACACATGAACAGTGTCTACACCACAATCTTCTGGGATTTGTGTTTTTGCTTTATCAAAAAGTTTCTTGGCAAACTTCACACATGCCTTTTGATGCTCTTGCTCAGAAATAACAATACTAGAGGTACTATCTGAGTACATGTATGGGCTTATTGGGTCTGATACAAATACCAAGGTTAACTTAGCTGAGTCTTTTTTAGCCAACTCAACCACTTGCTTTAGTTCGGATTTAGTAATTGAATCGTCGCTAATTGGAACGAGTAAATGTTTAAACATAGCATTCTCCTTTAATGTGTTTTCACTTTAAAGGAGGTCAATCAAATTAAATTTGATCTAAATCAAAGAATCAGCTTTTTTTTATTCCTAAGCCATATAAGTTTGAGACATTAGGCATTCATAGATAACACAGATATCATTGCATAATGAAGGTATATAACCCTATCTTTGTTAATGCTTATATGGCTGCATAAGGGATATCACCCCTATCTTTTCGATGAAATACCTTACATAATTAAATTAAACATAGGGATAATATGAATTCAAAACGATCACTACTCTTGGCAATGGGCTCAGGCCTTGTATCTTCAGCTTTTGCCCAATCTTCCACTTCAAGTCCAACTAAAGAAAAAGGCCCTTTGGTTTGGTTGGACATGGATCAAGCTGAACTTGATGCATCTTATGATCAAAGTGTTTATGCACCGAATATTAGGCAAATTCAGAATAGATACGCCTCTAATAGCGACATTACCCGTAGTCGCCTAGGAAATCCCAAGCGTTTTGCTTATGGCCCCACCCCGATAGAGGGTCTTGATATTTATCTCTGTGATCGTCCCAAAGCGCCGATCAACATTTTTATTCATGGTGGTGCATGGCGTTCTGGTTTAGCTAAGAATTTTGGCTTTAAAGCAGAAACCTTCGTTAATGCTGGCGCTCATTTTGTGGTTCCAGACTTTATTAATGCTTTTGAATCCGGTGGTGATTTAATCCCCATGATTGATCAAGTAAGGCGTGCTGTTGCTTGGGTTTATAAAAACGCTGCAAGCTTTAATGGGGACCCGAATAAGATGTATCTCTCCGGACATTCTTCTGGAGGTCATTTGGCTGGCGTTACCCTAGTTACCAATTGGAAAAAGGATTATGACTTACCAATGGACATTATTAAAGGTGGCCTTTTATGTAGTGGCATGTATGATCTAAAACCCGTTCGCCTATCTGCCAGAAGCTCCTATGTAAAATTCACCGACAGCATGGAACAGGCTTTAAGTACCCAAAGACATCTAGATCTTTTAAATGCCCCAATCATTGTTGCTCATGGCAGTCTTGAAACCCCTGACTTCCAAAGGCAAAGTAGGGATTTTGCCAAAGCCGTCAAAGACATGGGTAAACCCATTGAATATATTATTGGTCAAAACTATAACCATTTTGAAATGCCGGAAACGATTGCTAATCCTTACGGGATTTTAGGGAAATTGGTATTAAAACAAATGAAACTAACTTAACTTTTCTTTTAATTTAAAAAACTTAAGGCTAGTGCGCAGATTTTTTTTGATTGGTAATTAATCTTCCTGAATTGAATACAACTTTTCCACCAACTATCGTTAAAACAGAATGAGTTTTATGAATTTGATTGATTGGAACAGTAAATATATTCTGATTTAATATAGCCAAGTCCGCATATTTTCCGACAGATAAATCTCCTCGCAACGGCGCATCTGGCAAAAAATATGCGCTCCCTTTTGTGTATAAAGAAATGGCCTCAAACCTTGTCAATAACTGAGCTGTATCTCTTGCAACTAAACCATCGATACTTTTACCACTAATAAGCCATTCGATGGCGACAAATGGATTGAAATCCATGACACGATGTGCATCCGTTCCTAGTCCTATTGGTATATCACTTCTTATGGCCTGTCGAAGACGAGGCGATACCCTCAATGCCTCTAATCCATATTTTTCTTTAAAGTTGCTTGCTTGAAAATATAATGCGTTTTGAACTAACCAACCAAGATCATTTTCTTTCATTCGGCGTAGGTTATTCTCATCTAAATTATTGATGTGGGCAATTGACCAACGAAGATCTTTAATCGAATAGTTGGTCCGAACTTTCTCTACTACATTTAATAATTTCGGGATTGATTCATTATTGTTCCAATGTAAGGTAACAGTAATTTTTTCTTTTGCCGCCCACTCTAATACTTCTAATAATTGTTGTTGGTCTGATGCTGTGGGAGATTCATTGTTGTACATCCCCCAAGTCACATTCTCACCAATACCATTCCATTGAAGAAACTCATCATTTTTTGGAATAATTTGGCTCATCTTTTGGAAATCAGAAAGTTCCGAACCTCTATTGGGAGCTGACAGACTATATGCCACTCTAATTGAGAGCGCCCGTTTAGATTGTAGTTTCCATAAAGATTTGTAAGATGCTAATGGGAAATTATATCCGCCTGGATCATAGACTCCAGTAATGCCAAGACGGTTGAGCTCCAAAAAAAAATTCTTTGTGCTCTCATATTGGGAGTCTTGTGTAGTGTTCGGCAAAAAATCAAATAGATCGCTAATAGTGCGCGCGTTACCATTCATCCATCCAGTGGCATTACCATTTTTATCTATAAGCGCCTCTAAGCGTGATAGTAACTCAGCATTCGATGCAATTCCCAGTTCTTCTAATCCACCTGGAGAAATAAATACAGATGAATATAATTTCTGAATATAGAGAGGATGGTCCCCAGCGGCCTGAAGTAACTGCTCCTGCGAGGGAATAATCCCATCTTGAAATTGCTCTGGCACCCAACCACCCGCAACAATAATCCAACTACCAATAGGCTTTTGTTTTGCTGCTACCCGAATTCGGTCTAATGCCTGAGCTATTGTTTTAACTCCAATCCAACTTACCTCACTTGTATAACTTAGTCCTGCACGAATTGCATGCATATGTGAATCAATTAAACCTGGAATAATTAATTGCCTATTTGCATTAATTTTTTGTGTTTTTGGTCCTGCATATTTGTCTATGGATGCATTAGAACCAATTGCCAAAATCTTTTGATCTTTAATTGCAATTGCCTTTGCAAAAGACTCATTTTTTTGTAGTATCTGCGCATTGGCAATAATGACGTCAGCAACAATCTCTCTTGAATGAGAAAATGCATTCCCTATGATAAAGAATGAAAAAAAGCTTAAAAGGATATATAACCAAGAAACTCGAGTCCACATTTATTCTTTTTGCATAATACAATCAGTTTCAATTAACTTATTTGTTTTTTGAGCTCGACGTACCAATCTGATTTGTTTATATCCCACTTTTTCACAAGAGATCGTCACTGCCTCTGGTTTAACATTGACACTAATATGGGTTCTATAAACCCCTAATATGTTAGATATCACTTTTACAGTAGGTCCAGAGTTCTCTTTAAGAGTCACCGTTGATTTAGTAATATGCGATCCTCGCTCATCGCGAACAAAACCAAAAAATGCAGGCCCATTGACTGAAGTATCATCAGGGTATCCATCTTCAAGACCACCAGCCTGTGTCAATGGCAAAAAGGCGATCAAGCTTATATTTAACAAATAAATAATTTTCATAGAAAGCCGGAGATTCATTTAGGTTCCTTAGAAGTCTATCGCCAATAAAATTTTAATGTATAGATTAGAGCGGGTATCAGTGTAATTGGAACAATCCATGCAATTGAAACAGGAATCCGCCTTAATAGACTCTCAGGAAGCATCCTACTTAAAAGGGATAAGCTTAATGCAATTAACGCTGAAGACACAATCCATCCATACCAATACATAGCAGGACCATCTTCCGGTGTTGATGGAGTCCATCCTAAAACGATTTGATGTGTAGCAGGAAAATAACTTAAAAAAGGTAATTTATAAATATCAACCAATAAATATGATAGTGAAAAACTTGCTGAAAAAACAGCTGCAAAGGTTCGCTGTCTATGTAACATAAGATCTTCTTTGGAAAATTGAAGCTTAGCGCTCATGATCCATACCCTCTAACATTATTGACAATATGCCCAATTAAAAAAGCGTACCAACATACCACTGTTAAAAATAAGGTGGTGTATTTACGTAATTGGGCATAATTTAAATCTTGATAATGCTGCCAAGCAAAGTGGTAAATCGGTAGCATGCCTAAGCCAAAGACTACAAGATGCTCCTTAAGTTCAAAAGCACCAAGGGTTTTATAAAACTCTTGTTGCTCAATAGGAATCCTTACATGTATTCGATATTCTGTGTAAAGCCACGCACCGAATAAAAAACTAATACACCACAAAACACTTATTGCCTTTGTATATTTAGCTGCCTTAACAGCGCGAAATTCCTCAAAAAATGACCTGTCTTTATTGATTGGGCTGACTGGGCGCCATAAGGCCATTGATTGATGCGTAAGCGCTCCCAAGAGTGCTACAGAAACCAATCCATGAGCAATTAATAGTACTGTCCAAAAAGTACTTCCTGAAAAGATCTCCAATAACCACTCCATATAACTACTCCTTTAATTAGCTGGAGAACCCTTCAATATCCATGCAACGATTATGTTGAGGTTAGCTTCCGTTGAGTCTGGATGAGCGGGCATTGGAATCTTGCCCCAAGAACCAGCGCCGCCATTGCGAACCTTATTCACTAGTGTTTTTTGAATATCAGCTTGACCTTGATATTTTTCAGCTATAGATTTAAATGAAGGGCCAACTAATTTTTGGGATGCATTGTGGCATATCAAGCATCCATTTGATCCAGCAAGAGCCGCAGGTGATGGCTCATCTGCTGCACTAACTAAGTTACAAATACTTGAGAGTGCAATGAGAAGAATAATTTTTTTCATGAGTAAATATTCGGTATAGGTTAATTAGCTAAAGGATTAGGGCGAATCTGAACTTTAAATACCTTTGGTGGAAGCTCTTTACCGCCATCACCACTATGGAAGTTATTACGTGTACCAGAGGTCGTCCAAACAGCACGCCCTTTCCAGCCAGTATTGAGATCATCAATTCGACCATCCACATTTTTTGTAAAGAAGCCTAACGGATATGGAATTCTCAGTGTTACTAACTTACCATTAACAACTGCAATAAGTGCCTCACCACCACTTGAAGACGCGATTGGAACATCTTTACCCAGTCCAAGCGTGTTATGCAAGTCTACCCAAATATAGTAAGCTCCATCAGCACTGCCTTTTGGATCTTTCACATTTTTAAACTGAGGTCCAGGCAAGCGATAAAGTGTCCAACCTTCAGGGCAATGTTTACCTTCTGCTGTGGTTGGGCCATTTAATGGGCCTTTACACTTTTTTCGATCAAAGCTTGCAATTTGACCACTTGCTAATACTGTCCAAGCTACTCCTTTAGAATCTACATCAACTCCTCTTGATCCAAAGGTGCCCTCTGGAGATTGGTAAATTTCCGCAAGCGCAGTATTACTAGGATCAGATCCAGGCACTAAACGGATCAAATAACCTGGTTGATTAATTCTAGAAAAACCAACATCCATCGATTGCCCCCAAATTGAATCATCTGCAGGACTAGGCTGAACTCCATAGAACGCGGCCATGACTCTTTTATCTTTCGTGGGATCTAAAGCTTGATTGGACTCAACATAGTCATCTCGCTTACCATTACCATTAGTATCAATAATAATCGGAGTCCAACCTTGTGATTTTTTATCATCCTTGGTCTCTAAATATAATTTAGTATTAATCCAGCCGACTACTCCTGATGCGGGCGATCCTGCACTAGTCCATAAGGTATCGTTTTTATCTCTAGCAAAATACACGTGATGGGTTGTAAAGCACGTATTAATCATGTGCCATTCTTTTGTTTTGGTGTCGTACATTGTTATCTGGCGAGCAGACTCATTCAATGGCACTACCTTTGCAGAAGGATGATCAGACCCCTTTTTACAAAAGTCAGGATTACTGCTAGGTCTGATTTTTGCTGCAAACCATAAATTTTCTTTTTGATCCCATATCAAATTGTGGATACTTGTGTGTCCATCCCAAATTTTTTCATCACCCCAATATGGAGATTCTGCTTTTGGCAATTCTAATGATGATGTATTTTTTGGGTCTAGGTAAGGCATCCTAATCTGACTTACCACATTTGTTTTAGGATCTAATGTAGGGACTAGGTCAGTACTTTCTTCTGGTGATCCATAAATGAGACCATTCGCATTAAGTGTAGGGTCGCGTTTATCCGTAGAAATAGCATCATGTAAATAATATTTAGCATCTGACCAATTCCACATGGTGTAAACAGCATTTCTTTCTAAGCCCTGCGGTCTTGTCGGTTTTGCAAATGGCACTTCTCCTTTTGCAATACGATCTGTCCAATCAGCAAAAATAGCTAAGGATCTTTCCGGCCCCATTCGCCCCAATCCTAAAGCCATGTTTGCCATGGCTTGTCCTGCTTGAGTTCGATATGCCCAGGCTAATTCTGAATCGCCATTGGCTTTTTTTGTAAATAATTCGGGAACCTCACGGATACCTCTTGGACCCATGGCATGACATGACTGACATGAGTTTTTTAAAGTATCTACCCAATAGTATTGTTGTTTCATGACCTCGGGGATCCCATTTCCTTTTTCCCCAGTACCAGGAAACTCATTCGCTTTTGGTACATTAATCATGGAATACCAATACATTCCAGGATAGTACTGGGCCGCTGCTTTTGCAGTTGGCGCTTGTACTGATTTTAAGTTAATAAGTTGGCCTGGTTTTGTATCCTTCTTTACTGAATCAATTAATCCATACCCTCTGACCCAAACTTGATAGTTGGCGCTAGGTAATTCAGGGATTAAAAATTGACCTTTTTCATTCGTTACAACAATTTTGGCAAATTTAGTCGGCAGATCATTTGTTTCTGCAATCACCCAAACACCTGCTTCTGGGCCATTTGCTCCGTTAACGGTTCCGCCAATATCAGCGGCAGTAATTTTTACTTGCGCTAAAGCACTGTAGGAAAAAATAGTCAGTAGACTTGAGAAAATTAAAGCTGAGGAATTCCACTTCATGAGCATCTCCGAGTAATTTTTGTAATAATTTCTAGGATTATTTTACGCTCAAAATAAAGGCAAAAAGCTAGGTTATTACCCTTATTTCCCCTTAATAATTCATGCTTTAAAGCTCATTTAGATTTTAAAAGATTCCAATGCTTCTGGCGCAAACAAATCAGTCACTTGGAGCTTCTTGGGCGATAAGCCTTGTTCGAAATGATACCGGGTAAACGTCTCAAGATTTTTCATATTGCCCTCAAGGCCATATGACCACCAATCATTACCAATAAGTCTTCGCGCATCTTCTACGTGAGCGGTTAACCAGGGCAACATCGTTTTAAGTGCCGCCGTCTCGTAAAGGTCGTGATAGGCGATTTCCTTGGCTTTTAAAAATGCTTTCATTAACGACTGAGCAATCCAACGATTAGCCTCATATACATCACGGCGAATGACGACTACATGCATGATAGGAAATATACCGGTTTCTTGAAAATAGTTTCTTTCTACTTCTTCATAATTTTCAAAAAGTCGCACTACCTTTCCATCACCTTTTAAATAAGTCGAAGGCATTCTTGCTGTGTAAAGAGCATCTAATTCACCGTCATATAACATTTGTGAGAGCGTTTGATCAGGACCAATGGGGCTAACTTTAATGTTTTCAGGCAGATTAAGTTTGATTTTTTCAAAACGTCCCGTTTCTTCTTCTCCACCAAATAAATAAGGTTGTGCATCTACAGGGACGCCGTAATGATCAGCCAAGATCCCTCGAATCCAAACTGGGGCTGTCATCTGATATTCAGGACTGGCGATTCTTTTACCAATTAAATCTTTAGCTGTTTTAATGCCGCTATTTGCATTCACATAAATACAAGAGTGTCGAAAAAATCTTGATGGATATACTGGTATCGCAATAAATGGTCGATCAGGCTTTGATAAAGAAATGCAATAGGAAGATAATGACATCTCTGAAACCTCAAACTCCCGATAGCGTGCCATTCGGAAAAAAGTCTCTTCAACGGGCAAGTTCAGAAAATTAAGCGCAGCTCCATCAACTTGAACTCTCCCATCCATTAAAGGTCTCATCCTGTCATAATCCCAACAAGCAAAATTGAGGTTTAATAGATTCATTGTTAATCGCCCTTTATTTGTGAAGTTTGAATAATTTTACTAAAACGACTAATCTCTTGGTCAATTGCTCGATTGAATTCCTGGGGACTTCCACCGCCAGCGTCAACACCAACAATTTTGAGGGAATCAATCACCTCAGTCATCTTAGTCAGACTATTAATTTCTTCATTCATCTTATGAATGATGGTTTGTGAAGTTCCCTTTGCTGCCAAAAGTCCAATAATTGGTGCTAAATCAAAGCCAGGAATAAATTCGCTAATGGTGGGCACATTTTGTTCCTGGGAAGATCTTTTACTTGCATTGCTTGCAATTAAGTGGACTTGACCAGTCTTTACAAAACCACTTAAAGATGGCAATGCCGAAAAGAGAACATCTACCTGTCCACCTATAAGTGCTGGCACTGATTGTGCCGATCCTTTATAGGGAACATGAACCATATCTATTGATGTTGCCTTCATCAGCGCCATCATACTGAGGTGGTGAGTACTCCCTATTCCAGAAGATCCGTACGTATATTTACCTGGGCTTGCTTTAACCTTGGCCAAAAAATCTTGAAAGTTATTCACTTCCATTTTGGGGTTAACTGCTAAATAAAGTGGGGCACGCGCTACTAAAGAGACTGGCTCAAAGTCGCGCTTGTAGTCGTAACTTAAATTTTTATACATCAAAGGATTAATGGAAAAGGTAGAACCGTCAGTAATTAAAAATGTATATCCATCGATTGGTGCAGATGAAAGGGCTTGGGCAGCATTTGTGCCATTAGCACCAGGTTTATTATCAATAATGATGGGTTGACCTAGTCGATCACCAAGCTTTTGTGCATAGATTCTAGCGACAGTATCGGGTAAGCCACCTGGCGCATGGGTAATGATCCACTTGATTGGTCGCGTTGGATAAGTCTGCGAATATACCTGTCCTAGATTACCAATCAGGACAGCTAAAACACTTCCACGAATTAATGTGGATAGAACATGCCTTAATGTTATGGATTTTATTTTCACAGTCTCTAATACTCCTTATTCTTTATTTATTTCAATATTCTTCATAATTTTATTATGCGTACTTGATTACCTATTAATCTGCCTTACTCGAATATTGAGTTTCTACTATTTATTTTATTTGAGTATAAGCGCATCTTTATGTCTTTTGCAGAGCCAAAGAGTGGCAATGGGTTGTGGTACTTTTTGTTAGATTCTTTCACAATATTACGCCAACACTCCTTACACTCGACATTGAATGTTAATAACGCTCGTAAACCCTAGTATCTTTCCAAAATAGTAGGGGTAATATCAAAAAAGATTAAAAAAAACCCACTTCAGAGACAAAGTAAAAAAAGGTTAAATCATGATTAAAAATACTGCATTCAAATTACCAATTATTTTAGGCTTAGCTTTAAGTTCATTAACTTCTGCATCAATCTATGCGGAGCTATTAGCACATAAAGATCTTACTTCAGCTATCTCACTGAGTATTGCAGATACTGCCGTTTCTACTTGCAAAGCAAATGGCATCAATATCTCTGTAACTGTTGTAGGGCGCAGTGGAGAAATTCTTGTCCAAGTGCGTGGAGATAATACCGGTCCTCACACCATGGAAAATAGTATGCGCAAAGCATATACAGCGCGTACGTTTCGCAGCCCATCTGGTGATACTGAGGCAAGGCTAAAAAATGATCCAGCATTCGCATTGATTCACCTAAACAACATTATTGCAAACCGAGGTGGCCTACCGATTAAGTTTGGAGACGAGACAATTGGAGGTGTTGGTGCTTCTGGTGCTCCAAGTGGCGATAAAGATGAGGCTTGTGTGAAAGCTGGTATCGATAAAGTGGCTAACCTACTCAATTAAAAGCTAATATTAATCCAGATCAAAAGCACTAATAGTCTAAGGTTTTGATATTTTCATCTTCTTAAGAGGGTATATATGCAATTATATTGCCCCAGCAACTTGCTTACCTTTCTAATTTCTTCATAATAACGGTTAAGAAAATGCGAATTTCATATCACGTCCATTCTTTTTTATTATCTACTTTTTTAGCTGTTGCTTACTTTGCCTCATGTATTAGTGTAAACGCACAGGAGTTTCCTAACAAACCAATTACTATGGTTATGCCATATGCTCCTGGTGGGCCTGGAGATGCGATTACTCGATTATTTGCGGGCTCTATGCAAAAAATTCTTGGACAACAAATCAATGTAGATAACACCTCTGGAGCATCTGGCTCAATTGGCACAGCCAAAGTAGCAAGATCGAAGCCTGATGGTTATACATTACTCATGATTCATGTAAGCCATGCCACAAATATGGCCATGTATAAAAACTTAAGCTACCACCCTGTTGATGATTTTGAGCCTATTGGTTTGGCTACTAATGGACCTATGATCATCGTTGCGCGCAATGATTTTCCACCGAAAGATATCAATGATTTTATTTCCTATCTGAAGTCACATCAAAGTACGATTAGCTTAGCTAATGCTGGCGTAGGATCTGCCTCACATTTATGCGGTTTAATGATGATGAATGTCTTAGGAGTTAAATTAAATGAAATTCCCTACAAAGGTACTGGCCCAGCACTGATTGACCTGATGGGCGGCCAAGTAGATCTATTATGTGATCAAACTTCTGGCACAGTACCTTCTATAAAAGCAGGAAAAATTAAAGTCTACGCATCTGCAAATAAAAACCGACTTCCTTCATTACCGAATACGCCATCGATTACGGAAGCTGGTATTAAAGGGCTTGAGATTAATATTTCTTTCGGGCTTTACGCTCCAAAGGGAACGCCTAAATCTGTAATGGAAAAACTTACCTCAGCCCTCCAACAGTCTGTCGCTGATCCTGAAGTTAAAAAACGTCTAGACTCGATGGGCATTTCTGCTGTAAGTGTTGAACAAGCTACCCCATCATATTTAAAATCCCATCTCAAAAATGAAATTGAAACTTTAAATATTTTATTAATCAAAGCAGATATTCAAGCTAATTAATTCGGTAAAGAGCCCTGTGCTTGGGGTGAATCATTAGCAGGAGCTATACCTAGATGATGGGCTCTTAAAATCAAATCATTAACACCGTTCTCGCTTGTGCATCCGTCTTATTCCAGACATTTTCAACTTGCGCTAGGGGAATTTTTTGTATGTTGATCTTGAGTCCTGCAACAGGTGCATTTTTTAATACCTGTGATACACAATCCAACATTGTCTGAATCGATAGACTTCCCAAGCCGCTTCCCATCAGTCTTAATCCACTAGATCGAAGTACAGAAGCCGGAAATGGTATTGAGGCTCCGCCTATTGATCCGATCTGAACATACCTCACGAGCATTTCTTGTGGGGTATTTTTAGCGATGGCGTTAACTAACGAGAGTGCACTGGGCCCCCATAAATAATCAAGAACAATATTGACACCCTGCTTGCAAACAGATTTAAATGTTTCTTCCATAGCGTGTGAGTCATCCGTCAATAAAAGACATCGATCGGCACCAAGCTCCTGTAATTCATCAAATGAACTTGATCGCCTTGCTGTGGCAATAATTGTTTTGGCTCCTAAATACTTTGCGATTTGAATTGCTAATCGCCCCGAAATACCTCCAGCACCATTAATGAATACTGTTTCACCAGCAATCATCTGAGCTTGGTCAACAAGCGCCGCCCATGAAGACATTCCTGGAATAGCCATTGCTGCCACCATCTCGGCATCTAAAGCCTGAGGTATCTGTATGTAATGTTTTTTATCCACTAAACAAAACTCGGCCATTGCCCCAAATGGATTAATCGGTAGTAAAAAATAAACTCTTGACCCATCTTCTAATGTTCCAAGACCATCAAACCCAGGTACAAATGGAACCTCATTATCGGAACTATAGTGCGTAGCTGATGCTCTTGCCTTTGTTATTTGACTAATTGACGAGGCCTGAACACGCACAATCAAATGATCAGGCGTTGACATAGGTTCTTTGAAATCACCATAAATAGGGGGCTGATCTTTTTGCATAATTACTGCAGCTTTCACATTCACTCCTTATCGATATTGATACACATACAAAATAGCTAGCAGAACTTATCATACGCCAACTAAATGCCTATGAATCCTTTAGTTTATTCATCAGTTTATTTTAGGATAAAATACCTTGAGGATTTAACAACATCTACATCTTAGGAAAAAATGTCTGACTTTATCCTTTATAACGCCCCACAATCTACTTGCAGTCAACGCGCTCGCTTTGTGCTTCATGCAAAGAATATTCCCTTTATCGAACACAAGCTTGACCTGTTTTCTGGAGATCAATTAAAGCCTGAATATTTAGCCATTAACCCTAATGGCGTGGTGCCGGCCTTACTTCATCAAGGACATACAATTCTGGACTCTACAGTGATCATGGAATATCTTGATGAAGTTGCAAATGATGTGATTTGTTTCTCTCCAGCTTCGCCAGAAAAAAAAGCGTTAATGCGTTGGATGATGCGGTATGTTGATGAAATACCTGCCCCCGCAATTCGGGTTCCTTCTTATAATTTAGCATTCTTGCCACATTTTCAAAAAATGACTGAGGAAGAATTCACCGCTCTAGCAAATTCCAAACCTCTTCGAAAAGAATTTTTATTAAGCATGGGAAGAACTGGTTTTCCTAAGACAGATATGGATCAGGCTCTAGAAAAACTAAACCGATCTGTAATAAGAATGAATGAGTGGATTACACATCACAAGGGCTCTTGGATGATGGGTGACCAAATCAGTCTTGTTGATATTGCCATCATGCCGGTCATTGTCAGGATGGACGATATTAATCTGAGTCATACATGGGCAGATAAGCCACTCATCAGCGCATGGCTAGAAAACATTCAAGCCCACCCTGTCTTTAAAAAAACCTATTATGCTGGATCACTACTCACTGAAAAATATCCTCATCTGGCTTTTCTAAAGAACAAAGAGCGGCATTAATCAGCAGTAGCGCCTGAATCTTTGACTGTCTTTGCCCATTTTGGAACTTCTGCTTTTACGTATTGTCTAAATTCATTGGCTGATAAGGACTTGGTATCAAGCCCTAATCCTGTCAACTTCTCTTTTACTGATTTTGACTCAATGGCTCGATTAATTTCAGCATTTAACTTATCAATAATTTCTGGTGGTGTTTTTGTTGCCGCGAAAAAACCAAACCACGTCGTATCATCAAATTCCGGAAACCCTTGTTCTGCCATAGTAGGAACATCTGGAAGTGCAGAAGAGCGCTGTGCACTTGTAACTGCTAATGGCTTTAACTTTCCTGCTTTTATAAACGGTATTGATGGTGGCATTGAAGTACTTGATATTTGCGTGTGACCTGCAACAGTCGACCCAACGGCTTGAGCTGGCTGATATGGTGCATGCACAAAATCAGAATTCGTCATGTTTTTGAATCGTTCTATAGTTAAGTGTGTCGTAGTTCCAATACCAGATGAGGCGTAACTTAATTTTTCTTTTTTGCCATAAGCAACTAACTCTTTTAAATTATTGACTGGTATAGCTATATTGAGTCCAATCATATTCGGTGAGCTTGCACCAAGAGCGATTGGATCAAAATCAATGATGGCATCATAGCCTGCATTTTTGTAAATACTTGGATTAATAGCAAATGAAACACTATGGGCAAGTATTGTATATCCATCAGGATTGGATCTTTTTACATAAACACATGCAATATTGCCGCTGGCTCCCAACTTGTTCTCTACAACAACATTCCAACCCAAATTCTCGGTTAGCTTAGCTGCAACAATTCTAGCTATCACATCTGTAGAGCTGCCAGGTCCTGTAGCCACAACAATAGTAATTGGCTTTTGTTTAGGAAAATCCGTCTGTGCAAATACAAAAAAGCTTGTACTTAGGCTAACAGCAAGGATAAATAGCTTTATAAAACTGATAGGATTAAATATATTTTTAATGAGTTTAGTGTTCATGTCTACCTCTTCTTTGATTAGAGTAATTTTTGCGAACGATCAGAATAGTTTAATTGGATTGTAATTGTGCCTTCATTGAGCAACCAAGGCCTTACTTTGAATGACCTTGCGCCACATTGATGCATTGGATCTTTTGCAGCAATTTGTTGAGCATCTGCTAGAGAGCTAGCTCGGATAATTACCATACCTTCGCCATTCCAATCAGATTCATTATCCGCAAAAAAAGGCCCCGCTCCAAACATCACGCCAGTTTTTTCTAAATGAATCTGAAATTCTAAATGCTTATCCAGATTTTCCATGACTGGACCTAGGCCATTGGTTGGGGTTGTGAACACCACATACAGATCTTTACAAAGCATATCTTTGCAAGCATTCAAAATATCAGCCTTAGTGACTAATGGTGAACTCATTATTGACTCCAGATTATTCTATTTTTATATACGTTATCTCTATATTACTCTACTCATAACTTTTCCAACCCCTCTAGCCTTTGATCATCTAAAAAGAGTTTTATTAATTCTTCAACATCTAGCTTCAGTCATACAATCATTCCCTAAAGATACAACACGATTAGATATCCTGTTAGTATTATTAAGGATCAATTTAAATCAGTTCTGATAGATTACATGGATGTTTTAAAAGTGGTGGCATTTTTAAATGAATAGCCTTCTCAAAGAAAGACTACTATGACAAAATTCTATAATCAAACTCGCCGGCATTTATTGATAGGAAGTGCCAGCTCAGTGGCAATTGCAGGTCTAACAGGCTTCCAAAAAACTGTTTTTGCGCAAGCTGCAACAGAAGCTATTAAACCTCTACCTCCCTATGTCTCTTGGAAAGATCCAAAAAGTGTAATTGTGCATAGTTCAACAACCATTGAAACCAAGCGCTCGGCCTTTGGCGCCAGTGTTATAACTCCATCGGAACAACTCTACATTCGAAACAATCTTCCTGCCC
>Ga0194047_10001206_pt1 | contig 16223 bp, 17 predicted proteins | sample JunL225m_MetaG_2_FD_160070 | JGI IMG/M metagenome (GOLD analysis project Ga0194047, IMG submission 160070) | Anoxic zone freshwater microbial communities from boreal shield lake in IISD Experimental Lakes Area, Ontario, Canada - Jun2016-L221-5m | ecosystem: Environmental > Aquatic > Freshwater... | reverse complement strand
TTTGGTACGCTCTATCAGAAAAAATATTGTCCCGTATTTGATTTGCGGGCAGGCTCCTCAATTCAGTTCGGTATTTCAGCAGTTCTTTGCTTTATCTTCATGTATTTCTTTGAGACAGGTGTGATGATCTGGAATGCATCAGTGATTGGAGCCTTGTTATGGGCGATATTCCCGCTATCCATAGGCTCAATTAGTTTGCTATTCATGATGATTCGTAAGGGCGCTGCCACCAAGGTGACTAGTTTGTTGTATTTGACTCCACCAACTACAGCGATCATGGCTTGGTTCTTATTTGGAGAGCCATTTACATTGCTAATGGCCTTGGGTCTGGGTTTAACGATGACTGGAGTGATCATGGTAAATGCTCGTCAAACCAATACGGTAGCGACCATTGCTGAATAGATCATCAAAAAAGACCAAGATGAGGCGAATAAATCCGCTGCTGACTTGAAAATTAATTATCATTCCGTATGTTGAATGATTTGGAAGGTATTTTGGGATGCGTTTGAATCGATTGTGGCTCTTAGTTTTTACTGCGATATTTGCTAGTGGTGCTCTATTCAACGCAGCAGCATTTGCCGCCACCAAAGATAAAGAAAAGCAATCTAAGACTACTAAGATAGTTGTTAAAACTGCAAAGTCACCAAAAAAACAAAAGACAGTGCGCGTCACAGTTACTCGCTCAGCGCAGCCAGATGTAGCAGCCCGCCCATCACTTGCAACAGCGCTAGGTTTGCGTGGACAGCATGATGAACTCAGCCTTAAATCTAGCGTTGTAATGGTGGTTAACCAAGATACTAAGGAAGTGTATTTTGAAAAGAACTCTTCTGTGAGTCTGCCGATTGCATCGATCACAAAATTGATGACTGCTATGGTTGTCTTAGATTCCAAGCTTCCGATGGATGAGACTATCGTGATTAATGCTGAGGATGTTCGCAGCTATGGAGGATCTCGCTTAGCTGGCGGTACAGAATTAACACGTGAAGAGGCATTATTGCTTGCTTTGATGTCCTCTGAGAACCGTGCTGCATATACCTTAGGAAGAAACTACCCAGGAGGTGTTCGTTCCTTTGTAGATGCCATGAACCGTAAGGCTAAAGACTTAGGCATGGAACATTCTCATTTTGCCGACCCTACTGGTTTGCTTAGTGAAAATGTGGCAACGGCAGAAGATTTAACTCGTATGCTCAATGCGGCATATCAATACAAAATGATTCGAGAGTTTTCAACATGGCCAGACTTAACCATGGTGATCGCAAAGCGCCCTCAAAAGTTCTTAAATACCAATCGTTTAGTGCGCTCAGGGGATATGAATATCGGCTTACAAAAAACGGGATTCATTAATGCGGCAGGCAAATGCTTAGTGATGCAGGCACGAGTAAACAACACCCCTTTGTTATTGGTTTTCTTAGATTCTGTTGGTACTCAATCTCGATTTGCAGATGCAGTGCGAGTGCGTGATTGGTATGAGCGCATGCCAGCCGGTACGCAACCGATACGTCGTTTGATGTAATGGCTTAAGCTAGGCTGTGCTTGGCTCAGTGGACTTGGGTTTGTAGCCCATACCCTTAGAGATCTGTAAAGCAGTGTCCTGCAGGGCTTTGAGCCAATCTGCTTGCATTCGGTCGGTAGGTGAGCTCAGTGATAAACCAGCAACCAACTTACCGGTGTCATCCAAAATAGCCGCAGCAAAACAACTGACGCCAAGCTCTAACTCCTCATCATCACGCGCATTACCTTCTTTTCGAACTTGATTTAATGCAGATTCGAGTTTAGTTAAGTCGGTAATGCTGTTGCGTGTATGTCCTGAGAGTCCTGTGCGAGTAACATAGGCACGAACTTGGTTGGGATCATCGGTAGATAAAAACAATTTACCAACTGAGGTTAAGTGGAGTGGGGCACGGCCACCAATGGCGCGCACCACCTGCATGCCAGACCGTTCACTGTAGGCGCGGTCAATGTAAACAATTTCATCACCTTGGCGTACTGATAGGTTGATAGTTTCACCAGTTAGCTTATGCAAGGTGCGCATGGGAACTTGAGCAGCTTCTCGAACCGAGAGACGCGCTTTAACCAGATTACCAAGCTCTAGGAGTTTTAAGCCAAGGCGATAAGTTCCTCCATCGCCGCGTTCAACTAAACGGCAGGCAACCATATCATTAAGAATACGGTGGGCAGTAGAGGGATGAAGACCAGTTTGCTCAGCCAAATTTTTAAGAGTGCCCGATTCTTCTTGCTCAGCCAAAGCATCGAGCAAATTCATCATGCGCTCAACCACCTGGATGGCTGTTTTACCAACCTCACCAGTGTTCTTAGTGCTTTTAATGGGCTTACTTGTCGTCATGGGGTCTATTGTAGCGATTTCAGATGCGATTGCATATTATGAAATGCTATTTTAGAGCTTTCTGAATGGTAAAAATCACCCTGAAAGGCAGCTACTAGGTATGTTTAAGGGCTTTGGCACATTCGTTAACAAGGTCAGGACCTCTATAGATGAGGCCACTATAGAGTTGAACTAGGCTGGCACCGGCGTCAATTTTTTCTCTTGCATCAGCACCTGACAAAATGCCGCCAACACCAATGATAGGAAGTTGATCTCCCAGGCGAGCTTTGAGTATCTTGACCACTTGAGTAGAAGCTGCTCGCACGGGAGCACCGGATAATCCACCTGCCTCTTGGGCATATTGCATGCCTCGTACAGACTCTCGAGTAATTGTCGTATTGGTCGCAATAATGCCATCGATCCCAAACTCCATGAGAAGGTCTGCAATCAAATGAATATCGGCAGTATCTAAGTCAGGCGCAATTTTTAAGAAGAGTGGTTTGCGAATACCATCACGATCGCTCAAGCCTTTTCTAGATTCATCTAGCTTACTCAATAAGGAGCGTAGCATTTCTTCACCTTGTAAAGCCCGAAGATTTTGCGTATTGGGAGAAGAGATATTGACGGTAATGTAAGAAGCAATTTCATATACAGCTTCCATCGCCAGAACGTAATCGCTTGCTGCATCTTCAATGGGCGTGCCCGCATTCTTGCCAATATTCATCCCCAAGATGCCACCATTTTGCCAAAAGTGGGAGCGACGCACTCGAGCTACACATGCCTCAACACCATCATTGTTAAACCCCATGCGATTGATGAGGGCTTGGGCCTCAGTTAATCGAAACATCCGGGGCTTGGGATTGCCAGGTTGGGGACGTGGGGTTACGGTACCGATTTCTAGGAAGCCAAATCCAAGGGCAGCAAGTGCATCAATGTGCTTTCCGTCTTTATCTAAACCTGCAGCTAAGCCTACTGGATTTGGGAAGGTAATGCCACAGAGTGTTCGCGGATCAGCAACAGGTTTTGCAAGCAAACGCTCTAGGAAACCCCAGCGTTGCGCACGATCTAAATTACTCAGCGTTAAATTGTGAGCTTGTTCGGGATCTAGATAAAAGAGCCAAGGACGTAAAAGAGAATAGCGATCGGTCATGGATAGATATTATGACTCAGCCAACCTAGACAAAGGCTGCCAGTGGTCATCAATCAACCCTTCGAGCGGTTGATACTTGGCCTTATAGGACATTTTCTCACTCTCTTTGATGTAGTAGCCAAGATAGAGATAGGGCAAGGTAAGCACTTTTGCTTGCTCAATTTGCCAGAGAATGCTGTAGCTACCATAACTGGCAGCATGCTCTGAGGTATCAAAGAAGGTGTACACAGAAGAAATACCTTGTTCGAGAATATCAATCATGCTGACCATGCGCAGCCTTCCAGGATGGGGGTCATGGGGGCCATCGCGGAACTCAACAATTCGTGAGTTCACACGGCTTTGCAACAGAAACTGCATATATTGATCTTGATCATCACTGTCCATGTCACCACCAGCATGTCTTTCATTCTGATAGCGTTGATATAACTGGTAATGCTCGTCTTGGTAGCCCAAGTTCAAAACCGATACCTCAAGACCAGCATGTTTTTTCCAGGCGCGACGCTGACTGCGTGACGGAGTGAATTGATTTACTAAAATTCGCGTAGCAATACAGGCTCTACATTCATCACAGTAAGGCCGGTAAGTGTATAAGCCACTACGACGAAAGCCAGCATTTAATAGTTCGCTATAAATGTCAGCATGGATTAAATGAGAAGGCGTAGCCACTTGTGAGCGCGCCATTTTGTTAGGCAGGTAACTACAAGGATAGGGTGCGGTTGCATAAAACTGCAACGCGGTCAGCGGTAGTTCTTTTAGCCGAGTCATAGCCAGTGGGTCAAGATCGTTTTATCAAAAGTCCAAGATGCCTTCATCTTAGTTTGATTTGCAGATATTTGCAGTTGCTCCAAAAATGTCTCTCTGGGAATGGGTGCGGCACCCAAGGAGCGCAGGTGAGCTGTTTCTTGCTGGCAATCAATCATGCCGACACCATTCTGAAGACACCAGGCACTGAGTGCTGCTAGGGCGATCTTTGAGGCATCTGGCTTGAGACTAAACATTGATTCTCCAAAAACGATACCTCCAAAGGATACGCAATAAAGACCACCGATCAGTTTGCTTTGTTCAGTAATTGCAATGCTATGAGCATTACCTTGTTCGTGAAGAGAGGTGTACGCATCCATGATTTCATGGGTGATCCATGTGCCATCTTGGTCTTTTCGAGTGCTAGTAGCGCAAGCACGGATAACTGTAGCAAAGTCTTCATCAACTCGTATTTGCATGCCCGCATCTTGGTAAAAATGACGAATACTTTTTTTCAGGGAGTCACTACAGATAAATTCTGCGGGTTTTAAAACCATACGAGGATCTGGTGACCACCATAAGACTGGTTGATTATCTGAGTACCAAGGAAAAATACCAAGTTGATAAGCGCTGGAAAGTTGTCCAGGATAAATGCGTTCGCTTACCGCAATGAGTCCAGGCACACTGGGATCAGGATCAGATTCAAAGAGGGGATTGGGAAAGGGGTCATGGGGTCCTAACCAAGCAATCTGGCTCATAAGACCCTCACTAAATTCTTTCGGACGGCATTACATCTCGACTGCGCACATAAAACTCCTTACCATCTTCAAATAGACCTGCAGTGCGATCAGCAAAGAACCATTGAAGCGTCTGTTTAACGGTTGGAAAAGCTAACTCTGCCCAAGGAATTTCATGCTCATGAAAGAGTGCAACCTCTAAACTTTCTTCCCCAGCTAAAAACTCAGGAGAGTGCATTTTGGCTAAATAGAAAAGATGGACTTGTTCTGCGTGAGGAACGTTGAGTAAAGAATAGAGTGGACCCATTTCAACCTGAGCACCTGCCTCTTCAAGAGTTTCTCGAGAGGCACCATCACTTGTACTTTCGCCCAGTTCCATAAAACCTGCTGGTAAGGTCCAATAGCCAAGCCGTGGTTCAATAGCGCGGCGGCATAACAATACTTGTTTGCCAAATACGGGAATGCTACCCACCACATTACGAGGATTTTGATAATGAATGCTCCCACACGCTTCACAAACGTGGCGTAACCGAGAATCATCAGACGGAATCTTGATCGTCAATACTGAGGCACAGTTAGGGCAAAACTTCATACTGACTTTCTAAAAATGGGCTTTAATAATGCCACGGAGGGCATTTGTAAGAATAATCTCATCTGCTATTGAAACATCTTTAATAGTCAAGTTAGCTTCACGGGCATTGAGCTTTGGATTGGCAAGCAGGGCAGCCCGCATCACTCCAGGTAATAGGCCAGCCGAGATAGGCGGGGTCAGCCAGTCAGGACTACCTTGAGGTTTAACAAAAATGCTAGTTCTGCCACCTTCAGTAACAAATCCCTGCTCATTAGTGAATAGGGCATCAAACCCGCCTAATTTAACTGCTTCTTGCCAGGCAAGATCATATAAAGTTCGCTTGCTAACTTTGTGGCGCAGTAAGGCATCCCCAGAGAACATTTCAACACCACACGGAAGAATATCCTTTGCCCAAAATACTCTCACTGGTGTCTTTAAATCCTCTAGTACGCCAGTAGACAAGGAAAGCTCACCCTTGGGCGCCAGATTTAGTCTTAATCTAAATGTAAGATCAGGATCTAGAGGTAAAACAGCAACTTCAATCGCCAACTTTGCCGCAGACCGATTAAATGGAATTCTTAAGGCTAGAGCAGAGGATTGCATACGATCAAGATGTTCAGAAAGTTTCTGAGGCTTACCTTGAGTAATTAAAATGGTTTCAAATAATCCTGTAGTACTAGAAAGTGTCATTAAGAAATCAGATTTGATACGACACTCCTGCCATTCTTGCTTTGTATCAGAGTCATTAGTAATACCAGCCCCAATGCCGAGTGTGAAAGTGGATGCGTGTGTTTGCCGATCTTCTGTAATTTCAACGGTACGAATAGGGACACTAAAGGCAAAGTCACCACTAGGATCTAACCATCCTAAGGCGCCACAGTAATAGCCTCGGTCATGGGGCTCAAGCTCTTGAATAATTTGCATGCTCCGTTTTTTTGGGGCTCCAGTGACAGAGCCGCAGGGAAAAACAGCATTCAGAATATCAAATAGAGAGGTATCTGGCTTTGCATGGCCCTGTACAGTTGAGGTCATCTGTAATACATCACCATGCCTGGCTACTTCAAATAAATTCGGCACGGTCACAGTACCTGGTAAGGAGATGCGACTAAGATCATTACGCAACAGATCCACAATCATGACATTCTCAGCTTGATTTTTAGGGTCTTCAGACAAAGCGCTTGCTACTTCAGATAGGGCGCTGGCAGTACCTTTCATAGGCATTGCTTTGAGAGTATCGCCTTCACGAGAAACAAAGAGCTCAGGAGACTGAGAAAGTAAGTAATGATTTTCATGCGCAATATAAGCGCCAAACCTGCCAGGCTGACGATCACGTAGGCGACTATACAAAGCTAAGGCAGAGCCATAAGTCTTTCCAGAAATGCGATAGGTGTGATTGATTTGATAGCTATCACCATTCTGAATGTACTCTTGAATAGTAGCTATATCTGCTGCAAACTGCTGCTCATCTAAAGACTCAACAACATCTGAGACACCAGCTATTCTTTGTTCGTCCTCAAGGCGGTCAAGCCGATCGGCAATAAGAGTATCTACCTCTTGTTTTGATAGCTTGCCACCTTCCTTAAAAGACCATGCTTCAATTAGTGGGTGAGGGCTTGGTGCAGTGCCGGCTCTTGGAGGGATTTTATGTATTTGCCTTCCAAGCTCATAAGCAAATGCAGCAACTACACATTCACCTCTGTTAAGAGCTGCACTAATTTCTGCTAAACAATTCTGAGTGGCTTTTAAATCAAGATTGTTATCACCACTAGTAAGTACACGCCAATAGTAGATAGGGTTTTCATAAAGGCGACTCGTTGGATTAGCCCTTGTACTTTGCGCATCGTCGAGCAAAATCATTACGGCTAATCCAATTTCTTTTATTTATTTCAGAATGGTGGCGGATTCAATCGTCACAGTCTTGCTTGGAACATCAGCCATTCTGCCCATGCGGGGTGCTGGGGCAACCATCGTCGGAACCTTGCGAATTGCATCAATGGTTTGTGTTCCAGAAATGACTTTGCCAAATACGGTATAGCCATTACCCATCGCATTGGGATAGTCCAATGCTACATTGTCATTCACGTTAATGAAAAACTGTGAAGTGGCTGAATCAGGATCAGATGTACGAGCCATAGCAATGGTGTAGCTATTATTTTTTAGACCATTCTGTGCCTCTGATACTACCGGGGAATTAGTCTGCTTCTGAGTCAGATCAGGTGTAAATCCACCGCCTTGAATCATGAAGCCATCAATGACACGATGAAAGATGGTGCCGTTATAAAAGCCACTTTTGACATAGCTCAAAAAGTTAGCAGTTGTCTTTGGTGCTTTGACTTCATCTAACTCCACGACAAAATTACCCATCGTGGTTTTAAATTCCACCTTTGGGCCAGCAATAGCTGCTTGGCTGGCAAAGCATGAGGCAATGAGAATGAGGCTGGCTAAAAGCTTACGCATAAAAAACTCCTTAGTTAAATTAAAGTTCCTACAAGCGATTGTATTGCTCAATCGACCTATTTGATTAAGTGAGACCATTAGGGACATTAGCTGCATAAGCATACGATGCTTCATCAAACATGCCTGGCCGTGCAAGATAATCTAGGGCCCAGTCAATCGTATCTATACCCCAAAAACAGTGTCCATTAAGTATGAGAGTCGGGACTCCAAAGGCCCCATCTGCTTTGGCCTGATTGGTATTGGCTACGAGTGCTGCTTTAACTTGGGGACTCTCAGGTTTTGGTGTTTGAGCAGATAAGCCTAAATAGGTACAAAACTCTGTCCATGAAAGGTTTGGATCTCTACCCTCAACCCAAACATAATCAAAGGCACGTTCCACCATTTCCCAGCCGGCATTTTGTTCTAAGAGGAGGCGCTGCGGAACAACGGTTAGAAAAGGATGATGCTCAGGAAAGCGCAAGGGGATTCCTAATTTCTCTGCTCGCCATACGCAAAATTGATATAGATGAAGACGTTTTGCTGCTACTTCAGCAGGCCCAATGTTTTCAGTCGCCCTCAGTAGACCGCCCAAAAGAATGGGTACAGGTTTAATGTCCAAGTCCTTAAGACGTTGCCTTTGTTTTACATACAAATAAGCAAAAGGGGAAATAATGTCGTAATACAAAGTAGCTGAAATTTTCTCGCTCATCTGCTAATCCCTTATTTCTTTTTGTACTCAGCATCTAAATTGCGTAAGAAGGCCATCTTTTCTTTAATCTGCCCCTCAAGACCACGGTCAACAGGCTCATACCAGTGTGGTTCTTGCATGCCCTCGGGTAGGTAGGACTCACCAGCTGCATAAGCATGTGGCTCATCATGTGCATAGCGATATTCTTTGCCGTGTCCAAGCTCTTTCATGAGTTTGGTTGGCGCATTCCGTAAATGATGGGGTACGGGTTTTGATTGATCATTGGCAACATAGGCCCTGGCGGCATTAAATGCTTTGTAACTAGCATTACTTTTTGAGGCTACAGCTAAATAGACTACCGCTTGACCTAAAGCAAGCTCACCTTCTGGCGACCCAAGTCGCTCAAAGGTTTGTGCAGCATCATTTGCTAATTGCATTGCTCGAGGATCTGCAAGACCAATATCTTCCCATGCCATACGAATAATGCGGCGCGCTAGATAACGTGGATCTACGCCACCATCGAGCATGCGACAAAACCAATATAGTGCTGCATCAGGGTTCGAACCTCGTACTGATTTATGGAGTGCAGAAATTTGGTCATAAAATTGATCGCCACCCTTATCAAAGCGCCGCGCTTGCACTGTCAGCGCATTTTCAATAAAGGTTTGATCGACTACCTTAAGGGATGAGCCGGGAGTTAAAACAGCATTCCGAATTTGCTCCACTAAATTAAGTAGGCGCCGCGCGTCACCATCTGCATTGATAATGAGAGTACTTATTGCACTATCTTCGAACCCAATATCTGGCATAGCATGCTGGTGTGCACGAAAAAATAGCTCTTTAAGTTCATCGCTACTAAATGATTTGAGTACGTAAACCTGCGCGCGCGATAGAAGCGCTGAGTTCACTTCAAACGATGGGTTCTCAGTAGTGGCGCCAATAAATGTAAATAAGCCTGACTCTACGTGAGGAAGAAGGGCATCTTGTTGACTTTTATTAAAGCGATGAATTTCATCTACAAACAGAATCGTTTGCTTACCGTATTGCGCCATATTTTGCTGAGCGCGCTCAATCGCTTCCCGAATTTCTTTGACGCCTGCCAGTACCGCTGAGATAGCGATGAACTCGCGATCAAAGGCTTTCGCTGAGAGGCGAGCTAAAGTGGTTTTACCAACGCCTGGAGGCCCCCACAAGATCATTGAGTGCGGCTTGCCTGAAGCAAATGCTAGATTGAGTGGTTTTCCAGCAGCTAGTAGATGAGTTTGTCCAATCACCTCATCGATTGTTTTGGGACGCAATGCCTCCGCTAAAGGTGGAGGTGGAGTGCTATCGAAAAGACTGCTCATGCAATCATCATGCTTGTATAAACAGAATCACAATGGCTGCCCAAGTGAGGCATGCTGCGGCTACGTAAGTTAAGCGACTGCGCATCGCCATGAAGGCATCACGAGCTAGCTCATCAGAAAAATAATATTGGTAGGTATTCTGATCAATATTACGCTGAATGATTAAGGTAGATGCCAGAATCAGTAAACCAACTGGAATATAAATATGTAATGCAAGCCAAGCTACTAAAGCAGGAATGACACCCCAGATCCAAGCATTCCGATCCAGCCAACGATCACCACTTAGTGGCTTACCTAGGTTATGTAAGCTAGCGCCCCAATGTAATGCTCCCATAAATGAAGTAATCACTGCTCCATAGCCTGCAAGGGATTCTGCGCTTAAGTAATTTAATGGAGTTGGTGCTAATTGCACTAATAGTGCAAGTCCTACAAAAGGAATAAGACCTGCGTAGCCAAGCTTTAGTAGTAAAGGTGGAAGAGGGTTCACGGGAGTTCTATTGACTAAATTGAAAATTATTTATCGTAGGTGTAGACGCCACGACCTGTTTTACGGCCAAGGTAACCAGCGGCAACCATTTCGCGAAGGAGTGGGCAAGAGCGATATTTTGAGTCACTAAAGTTTTCAAAATACACTTCCATAACTGCTAAGCAAGTATCCAAGCCAATCAGATCTGCTAGCGCAAGGGGTCCAATAGGTTGATTGCAACCAAGTTTCATCCCTGCATCAATATCTTCTGGACTGGCTAAACCTTCTGATAAGACAAAGAACGCTTCATTGATCATTGGAAGCAAAATTCGGTTAACCACAAAGCCAGGTGAATTTTTGACAGTGATCGGTTCTTTACCAACACGCTTAGCCATATCGATAATAGCCACATGGGTGGCATCACTAGTTTGCAGGCCGCGAATCACTTCCACTAATGCCATCAGCGGCGGTGGATTAAAGAAGTGCATACCAATAAAGCGCGCTGGGTTTGAGTCTAGTGCTGCTAGCTTAGTAATCGAAAGAGAAGAAGTATTGGTAGCAATAATAGTGTCACTACTAACAATCTCATCAACCTGCTTCAGAATTTTTTCTTTAATAGCTTGGTTTTCAGTAGCAGCCTCAATGACTAAACCTAAACCTTTAAGATCGGAGTATGAGGTGCTCCCTGTAATGCGGCCAAGAGCAATTTCTTTTTCTTTTGCAGTTAATATTTCTTTTTTGATGAGGCGATCCAAGCTTTTACTAATTTGATCCAAGCCACGCTGAACAGCTGCCTCATTGACATCCACCATGACAACATCCAAACCAGCAACGGCGCATACCTGCGCAATGCCATTGCCCATAGTGCCAGCGCCGATTACACCGACTGATTGAATCATCATCTCATTTCCTTTTTTGATACTGTTTTGAACCAAACAATTGTTCTCTAGCCTTATTGTCAGTCAAAGGCTTGCGTAATGCTGTTAATACTTCGCATCCCCGCTTTACTGCAGGGCGAACACCGATCTTTTCAAACCAACGCTTGAAGTGCGGATAGTCATTGATCTCAATGCCTTGGTTTTTCCAATTCCGCGTCCAGGGGTAAATGGCAATATCCGCTATCGAGTAGCTCTTGCCTGCAATATAAGGATTATCTTTCAGTTGCTTATCGAGAACTCCATACAAACGTTTAGCCTCATTGGTATAACGATTAACGGCGTACTCAATTTTTTCAGGGGCATAGAGACGAAAATGATGATTTTGCCCAAGCATTGGACCTAAGCCACCCATTTGAAACATCAGCCATTGCAAAACCTCATACTTACCGCGGGTAGTTTTAGGCAAAAACTTACCCGTCTTACTAGCCAAATAAAGCAATATAGCGCCTGATTCAAAAATGCTGATGGGTTTGCCATCAGGGCCATTTGGGTCAACTAAAGCGGGGATCTTGTTATTTGGGCTGATTTTCAAAAAGCCCTTAGCAAATTGATCGCCAGTACCAATATTAATCGGAATAGCCGTCCAATCTTTACCCAAGCGATAGCCACATTCTTCAAGCATGATGTGGACTTTGTGGCCATTGGGTGTTGGCCAGCTGTAGACATCGATCATCTTCTTTGGTGTATTCATTACGATAAGTCTTTCTATAAAGATAGTAGTCGGTGCAAGGCAGTTGCTAAGGTTTGTTCTTGCTTAGCAAAGCAAAAACGAATGACGTTAGATTCAGTGGCTTGTTCATAAAAAGCAGAAACGGGTATGGCGGCTACACCAACTTTAGTAGTGAGCCATTTACAAAAATCAGCCTCATTGAATTTAGCTTCAGGAATATTGAGTGCAGAGTAATCAACACACTGAAAATAAGTACCGGGCGAGGGAAGTAATTTGAATTTAGTCTTTTCTAATCCCACCCGAAAAAAATCTCGCTTTGCTTGATAAAAAGCCGGCAAATTTAAGTAATGCGATGCATCTGCTAAGTAAGCAGCAAGACCATACTGCATTGGAGTATTCACGGTAAATACATTGAACTGATGTACCTTACGAAACTCTTTGCTCAGTGCGGCCGGAGCTGCTACATAGCCCACCTTCCAGCCAGTGACATGGTAGGTTTTGCCAAAGCTCGAAATCAGAAAGCTTCTTGCAGCTAGCTCTGGGTGGGAAGCCACGCTATGATGAATAGCCCCGTCATAAACCATGTGTTCATATACTTCATCACTTAAAATCAGTGTTGAAGTGTCTTTAACTAAAGCAGCTAAGCGATCGAGATCTTCTTTTTGCCAGACCATCCCAGTGGGATTATGTGGTGAGTTGATGATCAGTAGGCGTGTTTTGGAATGAATGACATTCGCTAATTCATCCCACGGTATTCCATAGGAAGCAACTTGACCATTCGCATCCCGTTTCACTTGTAAGGATACGGAAATCGTTTTACCACCAGCCAATTCAATCGACGGACGATAGCTATCGAAAGCAGGTTCAATAATCACAACCTCATCACCTGGACTTACGCAGGCAAGAATCGTAGTCAGAACTCCCTGAGTACCGCCAGCAGTAATAGTGATTTCAGACTCAGGGTCATAGTGGTGACCATATAAGTTTTTAATCTTCTGGCAAATTTCATTACGCAGCTCAGCTATCCCAATCATTGGGGGATATTGATTACGATCTGCAAGCATAGCCTCATTGACGCCAGCGATTAATTTGCGATCACAGGGAAAATCTGGGAAGCCTTGCCCTAGGTTAATTGCCTGATGCTCTGCTGCGAGCGCAGACATTACCGTAAATACCGTAGTTCCCACGTTGGGTAGACGACTTGGAAACGAGGGGGTAGGGGCTGAAGCAGTCATTTGGGGCAGAGAAATCTAGTAGTCGCTAGAATGGTAAAAATACATAGACAAATTGTGCCATGCTGATCGTTCTTTCACCTGCTAAATCCCTTGATTACAAGACCCCTTCCAAGGTTAAGGCACCCACCTTGCCAGAATTTGTCCCAGAATCAGCCAAATTGATTGCTGAGCTCAAAAAACTCTCCCCCCAGCAGGTGGCTAATTTAATGGGCTTATCGGATCAATTGGCTGCCTTGAATGTGGGGCGCTATCGTGATTGGTCAAAAAAATTCACTGTAGAAAATAGTAAGCCGGCCATCTACGCTTTTGATGGCGATGTCTACGATGGGTTTGACGTCAAAACCCTTAACGCTAAGGCCGTCGACTTTGCCCAAGACCATATTCGGATTTTGTCTGGCCTTTATGGCGCTTTAAGGCCTCTGGATTTGATGCAAGCTTATCGCCTAGAAATGGGTACTGCGTTTAAGAATGCTAGAGGCAAAGATCTTTATTCTTTTTGGGGCAGCAGGGTAACCGATTCCCTGAAGAAGATATTAGAAAAGCAAAAAAAGCCTGTCTTACTGAATTTAGCCTCGGAAGAGTATTTCAAAGTCCTGCAGTCAAAAGACTTGGACTGCCCAATTATTTCTCCAGTATTTCAGGATGCCAAAGACGGGAAGTACAAAATCATTTCGTTTTATGCAAAACGGGCACGCGGTTTAATGGCGCGTTATGTGGTTGAAAATCGCATTACTGATCCTGAAGATTTAAAAGGTTTCAATTTGGATGGTTATAAGTATTTTGCGGAAGAATCGAAGTCTGATAAGCCAGTATTTAGAAGGGCAGAAAGAAAATAATGGCGGTACATCGCACCAAGTCCTCGCAACGCAACTCTCCCGAAGTAGAAAAACTCGTCGCAGATGCTATTTCTTTGGCGGCCTCTGGAAGTCAAATAGAGGATCGCTTTTGGGAGGAGCGTCTCAACCTACGTTTGATGCGTTTACTGAAAAGTCAAAATCAAAATGTCATTGATGCTGCCTTGGATCAAACTTTTCGCATCAATACAATAGCCTTTGAAGTACTTGCAGACTCTGCTGAAACCTTGGCAGAATCGCTTAAGATGGAGCACGAAGGGCAAGAGTGGGATGTTCTCTTGTTAGCAATGCCCATTGTTGCGCACACCCGTTATCAAATACCCTCGGGTCCATTGTCAGTCAGCATGGTTGAAGCAACTGCACAAGCTTTACATACAGCTGTTGCAGCACCAGATACTCGACTTGCCATCGTTCCCTGGCTCTATAGCATCGATCAGATGCCACATTCACATTGTCAAACGCGCATCCTGACCGAGTCTTTAGCAAATGCAGCGATTTGCAATAAAGATGTGAAACTGGAATTACGCGATATGTCCGAGACGATTGCAGTCTTGGCTGATCCTAGATTCATCATTGCCGCTTTAAGTGCTCCATCTGGCACTCCTATTTTTCGTTGGCAAGCTGAAGCTCCAGCGCGTCAAGAGCGTGGGGTCAGCTTAATTGGCTGGCAAAACGCAATGCAAGAGCCGATTGCCTCTTTATTGCCAGGCTGTGAATTTGAGCTCTTATTACCTGAATCCTATTTCACTAACTGTCGATTAGCTGATAAACATGTACGCCCCTTAAGTATTCGCGCAGCAGTGAACTATTTAGAGAGTGGCTTAGGTATTTTGCCTGTGGGTTTATCTTGCGTAGTGGGTGCATTTGGTGAAGAGCAGGCTGATGAGTACCGCATCTCCTTTAGCGCAAAGGGCTCACCAGAGATTATGTATGGCGTGATATGGCCTTTATATGACCGCGAAAGTGTTGCGAGTGATGCTTTAAATGATTTATCGGATGATGAAAGCCCGATTAAGAAAATTTGCGATGCCTTGCATGATGCTGGAGTTGAAGATGTATTTCGGCATGCCATGTTATTTGAACCAGAGTTATGTGATGACTGTGGGGCACCCTTATTTCCAGATCGATCAGGTGAAGCAGTACATGCTGAGATGCCTGACGATGCACCATCGCAACAACCGTTATTTCATTGAGAAGTAAAAAAGCCGAGGATCGCTCGGCTTTTTAATGAATGCACATAAAGAAAATTAATTGGGCACAAAGGGCTCCGCACCAGCAAACAAGTGAGGTAATTTACCCGCTTTCATTTCTGCGGTTTGGCAGAAATCAGCAAGTCGAATACCGGCTTTGATATTAAACAGCATAGCTTTATTTCCTAGTACTACTAAGTCATGGCCACTGTTGGTATTTTTATAACGCAGGCTACCAGGCAATGAAACTTGGCGATCTAAGTCAAACGTTTTAGATTCCCAAGTTAAACGAATTTTCTCAATAGTTCCAGTAGTTTTGAACTGTTTGCTTTCACTACAAGTCCATGTAAATACCTCTTCATTAGCACTGACATTTGCAGCGGCCAAAAGACTAGCAAGTAAAAGGCTAATAGTAAGAAGATTTTTCTTCATGTGTTTTTCCTTAGGAAAGCAAGTGCTTAACGCCAGCTTGTTCTTCAAGTAACTCGTTGAGGGTATGTGTCATGCGCTCACGGGAGAATTCATCAATCTCTAAACCCTCGACCATTTTGTATTCACCGTTTTCGCAAATCACTGGGAAACCATAAATCACGCCTGCTGGAATGCCATATTCCCCTTTAGAGGGAATTCCCATCGTAACCCATTTACCGTTGCTACCAAGTATCCAATCATGCATATGGTCAATAGCTGCATTCGCTGCAGAGGCCGCTGAAGACAAGCCACGCGCGTCAATGATGGCAGCACCACGTTTTCCAACGGTTGGGATGTGTACATCTTTATTCCATACAGCATCGTTAATTGTGTCTTTGACCGATTTACCGTCAATGGTGGCAAAACGATAGTCTGGATACATTGTTGGGCTGTGGTTGCCCCACACA
>Ga0194047_10001200_pt1 | contig 16257 bp, 12 predicted proteins | sample JunL225m_MetaG_2_FD_160070 | JGI IMG/M metagenome (GOLD analysis project Ga0194047, IMG submission 160070) | Anoxic zone freshwater microbial communities from boreal shield lake in IISD Experimental Lakes Area, Ontario, Canada - Jun2016-L221-5m | ecosystem: Environmental > Aquatic > Freshwater... | reverse complement strand
TTGTGTGGGCAAAAAATCTAAGGAAGGGGAAGGCGGCTCTCCAGCTCCTTTCCTTTCTGAAGAAATTATTAAAATAAATAACAGTGATAAATCAGTTAAAACGGTCAACGTTATTTAGGCATTGACTATCTCATATCTCACATCTCACATCTCACATCTAAAATCTCCAGCCCAAATTTAACATAAAAAACACTTGCATATTTCAAAAATTTGTATATTTGCATTGTAAAAAGATAGGTAGACGATTAGTGGAGGGGTTTCGAGCCTTGCTCAATTGAAGTTTCTTAATGCATCGAAAAAGAGTTTTCTAGCACAAGTAAGTAATTTCAATTAAAATTTTGTAAGGCAATAGTTCTTTGAATGAATTTTGCTGTTTTTGTTTTCGGCAATCCGTAAAACAGGATTTCGTGCGTTTTCGTATTTTTTGCGAAAAGGTGGGTTGCGTATTTTATGCCTCTTCAAATTTTGAAAAGGCATCCAAGACGTATTTTATGGCTCTTCAAATTTTGAAAAGGCATCCGAGACGTATTTTATGGCTCTTCAAATTTTGAAAAGGCGTCCGAGACGTATTTTATGGCTCTTCAAATTTTGAAAAGGCATCCGAGACGTATTTTATGCCCTTTCAAATTTTGAAAAGGGCTCCAAGACGTATTTTATGGCTCTTCAAATTTTGAAATGCCATCCAAGACCAATAACAGCAAGCTTTTGATTGAAATTAACTTTAAAATCAATAATAATAGTAAACTAATACATTAATGCCATGACATTTTTTGAAAAACTCTTAACTACATTTTTTATAAATGTACACATCATCCCAGAACGCCTTAGCGACACTGCGCACTACACTTTGGTTCAACTCATAGCCTTCAACACGGCAGGCGAGTTTGATGCCATTATTGCCGAACTAAAAGCGGTAATTCTTGACCTTGACAACGATATTGGCAACATCGACCAAGGTATCAATATTCAGAAAAACAAAACCCGAACGAACGACCAAGTGGTGGCCCTGTTTAGCAAAACCATGAGCGAAAAAGCTGACGTGATAGCCGATAAATTGGGTGGTCGCAACTCGGAAGGTTATCTTGAGTTTTACCCCAACCCAGTGAGCGATTATACCAGTCCGAGCAAAACAAAGATGCCAATGCTTACCAAACGTGTGCACGATGTGGCAGTAACTTACGCCACCCCGCTCGGCACCGACCTTGCCAGCCTTTTGCAAAGCTTCGAAAACATGTGGGCCACCAGCCGCCAATTGCAAGAAGAACAAATGGGAAAAGTGGACGATAGCCGCGATGAGCGCACCCCTGCCATGATAGCTGTGAACAATAAAATGAAAAAAGCTTTGGGCATTTTATGGACCAAATACGATGGCGATGATGATAAAACTGCGGTGTATTTCGATTTTAATAAACTATTCAACGTAACCCGTCACAAACACGAAATGTTTACCGGAAGCCTTGCACCATTGACCAAAAAGACCCTTTCGAACGAAGCCTTTGGCGACACTCAACTACTTAAAGGCCGCAATACCAGCACCAATGCAAGTTTCATCATTTACATAGTAGCTCATCCTGACGATGCTCCCACTCTTCATCACGAAGTGAAACCCGGAAAAACCTTCTCCGTTGAGGCTTCCACGCTTGGCGACCTTGCAGGAACTTTCCTCATCATCAAAAACCTAAGCGATGTAAACGAAACCAATTTCCTTGTAGAAGTGATTGAATAGGCAATAGAAAAAGCCCCGAGCAATAAGCTGAGGGGCTTTTTTATTTTTGATTTAGGATTTCCCGTTTCTTATTTATCGCAGAGAACGCAGAGTTAAAACCGCAGAGGCTCGCAAATCCTAAATCCTAAATCTGAAAATCCTTAATTGATAGTGTTGAGGTAAACATGAAAAATCAAAAATAAAACCTTTTCTTTCGAAATAAAACAATATTTTTGCCTTCCTGCCGTTTAGGGGAGGTATTAATTGATAATTACAAGGCAATAATTAATGTATAATTTTAAGTACACAAAATGTGGTAATCGATGGAAACTAGCGCAATATGCGAGTGGTTGGTTGCTTGCAGCTTTTTTTGTGTTATTGCTCGATGGTTGCAAAACCACCAAAAACAATTGGTATTATCGTGGTTGGCACAATATGAATGCGCGCTACAATGGATATTATTACTCGCGCGAGAACATGAAAGAAACCCTCAAGAAACTCGAAAAAGCCAAAAAAGACGATTATACCAAGATACTTCCCTTGTTTGTTTACACCGACAACAAAGACTCGAAATCCTATTATGCCGACTTCGACAAAAGCATCAAAAAGTCGTCAACCGTCATTCAGCGGCATTGCATCACCGACAAAAAGAAAAAGGAAATACCCGGAGCTTGCAAATGGATTGACGAAAATTACATGCTCATCGGACAGTCGCATTTCTACAAACGCGATTTGTTTTCGGCACTCGAGGTGTTTCAGTATGTCGATAAAATATATATCAAAGACCCAAAAGCCATTTACCGAGCCAAGCTTTGGGAGATGCGCACCGACAACGAAATAGGAAGTTATTCCTTGTCCGAATCCATTATTGACGATATACGCAATGCCAAAGATTTCCCGAAAACCATCGAATTTCAACAGCATTATGCCTTAGTCACCACCGATTTGTATATGAAAGAAGGCGATTATGCCGATGCCATTCGCGATATAACAAAAGCCATCACCCTCACCAAAAAGAAAACCGAACGAGCACGTTATACCTTTATTCTTGCTCAACTTTACGAAAAGCTGGGCAACAACAAAAATGCTTCCATGTATTACGGTATGGTTCCTCCTTTGCACCCCATTTACGACATGGAGTTTGCTGCCAAAATAAAACAAGCGGCCTTATTCGATGCCGAAAATGGTGACGACAAAGAAATACGTAAGACCCTTACCAAATTGCTCAAGGATGATAAAAACATTGAGTACCGCGACCAAATATATTATGCATTTGCCAACCTCGATTACAAGCAAAAAGATGTGCCCCTTGCTCTTGCCGATTTGAACAAGTCGATAAAAGCAAGCACCTCCAACAACACTCAAAAAGCAATGTCGTTCCTCAAACGAGGCGATATTTATTTCGATATGCCCGATTATAAACGAGCAGCCGCTTGCTACGACAGCACCATGTTGGTATTGCCAAAAGATTACCCCGACTATACATTAATTGACGAAAAACGCAAAGCACTCGCATCACTTGTGGTTAATCTGAAAGTGATAGAGCTTGAAGATAGTTTACAAGCATTAGCTCGCATGAGCGAAAAAGACCGCAACAAGTCCATCGACCAAATGATGGACCGAATGGAACAAGAAGAACGCGAAAGAGAAGAAGCCAAAAAACAAGCTGCTGCCAATGCTGCTAGTGCAGTGCCAGCCGTTACCACCACAGCAGGTGCCAACAACGGAGCTTGGTATTTCTACAATCCGAATACAGTGAATTTGGGCGTTGCCGATTTCAATAAAAAATGGGGAACTCGTAAGTTGGAAGACAATTGGTTTAGGTCCAATAAAGATGTGGTGCTGAGTCAAACCACTGCTGACGATACCGATGCCACCGACTCTACCAATACCAAAGGAGCTGTGGCAGGTACCAAAGATTCGAAAAACAAAAAAGACAGGAATTATTACCTAAAGAAGGTTCCATTAACTCCTGAAGCCTTAGCACAGTCGGACATAAAAATAACGGATGCCTATTACAACGCAGGTACTATATATAAGGAGCAAATCCTGAACAACAAGAAATCCATAGAAACCTTGGAAGAGTTGCTCAAGCGTTATCCCGAAAACAAGTACAAACTATCGTGTTATTACCAGCTTTACCGCACCTATATGGCCATGGACAATCAACCAAAAGCCGATTATTATAAAAACATTATCCTCAACGATTATGGCAATACCGAGTATGCGCAGATAATAAAAGACCCTAAACATGCCAAAGATTTGCTAGCAAGCAAAAGTGAGGTAGAATTGTTTTACATCGGTACCTATTCGATGTATACAGCAGGCAATTATTCTGAAGCGTTGGTTAATTGCAACAAGGCCGAATCGGATTTTGCAAAAAGCACTTATATGCCGAAATTTGCTTTCATCAAAGCCCTTTGCATAGGTCGTACACAAGACATCAATAGTTTCGAATCGGCTTTGGGGCAATTTGTGATTAAATACCCGAAAGATCCTTTAAAAGATAAAGCACAAGACATCTTGGATGCTATCAAGCGCCAACGCGAAGCTCCTAAAGTAGTAGCCAAACAAATTACATCCGACACTACCAAAAAATCGGTGGTGGCACCTGTTAAAGACACAGCCGCTGCACCTAAGTTCATCTTCCGCGAAGAAGGCGAATACTATTGGGTCATCATTGTCGACAACAACAAAGGGGATATCAACCGTTTCAAACAGAAATTATCAAATGCCAACTCCGAATCGTTTAGCACCTTGGATTTAAGCATCAATAGCATATTCCTCGATCTTCAACATCAATTGGTTTCCGTAAAAACATTTGATGGTCGTCAGTCGGCAATGAATTATTACGACTTCTTCAAAGCAAAACCAACAACTTTCAGCGATTTGATAAGTGGAACGTATCAGTACTTTGTCATTTCAGCCGAAAATTACACCACTTTCTACAGAGATAAAAATGTAGACGAGTACAAAGAATTTTTTACAGAAAATTATCAATAATTGTTCGAATATAATAAAATTGTTTAACTTCGCTTTCCAAAAAACTTAGAAAATATGGCAATGTTCAACTCTACCACAGAAAAAAGTACTTCATCCGAAAGTTCATCGGTTAACATTATTGGTGCAGGCACCAAGATTGAAGGCGACATCATTACCAATGGCGATATCCGTATCGATGGATCGCTCACGGGTTCCATTAATGTAAAAGGGAAATTGGTAGTAGGTGCTTCGGGTATGGTCGAAGGAGAAATCATTTGTCAGAATGCCGATATTTCGGGAGCAATAAAAGGAAAAATAGGTGTTGCCGAATTGTTGTCCCTCAAAGCATCAGCAAAGCTAACTTGCGATATTATTACCAATAAAATTGCTGTAGAACCAGGAGCTAGTTTCTCAGGGTCATGCAGTATGGGAGGTGTCATTAAAGATATAAAAGGTGCTCACTCCGAAAAACCAAAAGCTTCCGAAAAAACCGCTTAATAATTACGCCAAGTATTCTGCAATGGGTTTCCAAATGGGAGCCATTATCTTTGTGGGTATGTATGGTGGTATTAAGTTAGACGAGTATCTAGGCATTAAAAAGTTTCCAGTTTTCACCCTCTTGCTTTCTTTGGCAGCCGTTTTTGGCGCCATTTATCTTGTAATAAAAGATTTTCTTAAAAAGTAATATCCCTATCCGTTAATGATAAAAAATACCATACTGTTCTCTGTCCTCCTATTAGTTCTTGCCATAGCTTGGAATCAGTTCATGCCACCCAATTTAGCATCGCCAGCTATGCCTGTTATTATTATTTATTTCTTCATCTCCACAGTTATTGTTCACCGAATACTTATAAAAACCAATACCGAATCGCCAAAAAATTTCATCCGAACCTATATGGGAACTACCGCACTACGTCTTTTCCTAAACTTAATGGTCATCATCATTTATATTTTAGTTGATAGAAGCAGAGCCATGGCATTCGCACTTGCCTTTTTGGCATTCTATTTTATTTACCTCATTTTCGAAATCATTTCACTTCAAAAAGACCTAAAAGGGAAATAAATATTCTTTTTTTTGCTCTTAGTCATTTATATTTATTTCAATTAACATTTTTTGAAATAATACATTAAAAAACCGCTCTGTTTTATGTCGGCATTTCGTTTAATTTTATACATTTGCACCCGATTTGAAAAAAACGAATAACTGATACATTGAAATGACTAATAAAATCAATATATACAAGCATTTTTTACTGATACTTTCGCTGTTTGTTTCCTTTATGGTTTCGGCACAAGAACCAGCAGCGTCATCGGAGCAAAAAGAAAACACCTCCGCTGAACCTAAATCAGAAAAATTTAATGCCGGTGAACTTATCATCGATCATATTATCGATTCTCACGAATGGCATGTTGCGGGTCACATTGCGATGCCATTGCCTATCATTCTTTATTCATCCGACAAAGGCTTATCAGTATTCTCATCCACTCGCCTAGAAGGGGGAGAGGTTTACAATGGTTATAAATTGATAAAAAACGATATCGTAGCTGTAAACGCTGACGGAACTACTGATGAAGCAGCTACAGCAAAACTTTGGGACATTTCCATTACCAAAAATGTAGCTTCCATGTTTGTGAGTATTATTCTAATGCTTTGGATGTTTATCTCAGCAGCAAAAGCTTACAAACGCAATCCAGGAAAAGCACCAAAAGGAATGCAATCGTTATTAGAACCATTGATAATATTTGTAAGAGACGATATTGCTAAATCGGCAATTGGCGAAAAAAAATACAAAAAGTATTTACCTTTTTTACTCACCGTTTTCTTTTTTATCTGGATTAATAATTTAATGGGATTAGTTCCATTCCTTCCAGGAGGAGCCAATCTTACAGGAAACATTGCTGTAGGCATGACTTTAGCAATCATCGTATTCTTGATTACAACATTTAGTGCAAATTGGAATTATTGGAGACACATCATCGCTATGCCTGGAGTTCCTATTGGTGTTTTAGTCATCCTTACTCCTATCGAAATTTTTGGAATGTTTTTGAAACCAATGGTATTAATGATACGACTTTTTGCAAACATGTTGGCAGGTCATATCATTGCACTATCTTTTTTCTGTCTAATCTTTATTTTTGCTGAAATGAATACTGGACTAGGTTATGGAGTTGCGGTGTTCTCGGTAGCATTCACCATCTTTATGGGAATGTTGGAATTGTTAGTTGCTTTCCTACAAGCGTATGTGTTCACACTTTTAGCAGCCATGTATTTTGGTTCTGCTATTGAAGAACATCATCACGAGGAAGCGCATCATTAAAAGGATTAAGGATTCATTGATTTAGGATTAAGGAATATCGTAAAAATCCTAAATCCTAAATAAACAAATCCTAAATAGAAAAAACGCTGAAACTCTCTGACAGCGAATAAATCGGAGGGAAAAACAAATAAATAAATAATATGTTATCATCAGTTTTATTAGATGCAGCAGTTTCAGGTGCCAATGTAGGTATCGGTTACGGTATTGCAGGTCTTGGTGCAGGTTTAGCTGCAGTAGGAGCAGGAATTGGTATTGGTCGTATTGGTGGAAGTGCATTGGAATCAATCGCACGTCAACCAGAGGCTATCAACGACATCCGTTCGAACATGATTCTTACGGCTGCTCTTGTTGAAGGTGCTGCTTTCTTCGCAATGGTTATTGGTCTTCTTGTAATTTTCTTGAAGTAATCAACAGCAAATTTTCTGTACTGCAACGGTTGGTTGCAGTACAGATTTTTTAAAACAACAATTTGTAATTTAAAATTTGTCAATCTGTAATTAAATAAAAAAATGGAATTAGTAAAACCCGCCTTTGGTCTAATATTTTGGATGTGTATCTCTTTTGGGATTATTTTATACATCCTTGGTAAATTTGCTTGGAAGCCAATCCTTAAAATGCTTAGTGATAGAGAATCTTCTATTCAAGATGCATTAGATTCAGCTGAACGTGCAAAAGAGGAAATGAAAGCATTACAAGCTGGAAACGAAAAGATATTGGCTGAAGCTCGACACGAACGCGATCAAATGTTGAAAGATGCTCGCGATATAAGAGAAAAAATGATTGCTGAAGCAAAAGGCATAGCAGCAAAAGAAGGTGAGCGTATGTTAAAATCTGCTCGCGAAAATATTCAAAACGAAAAGATGGCAGCTATTACAGACTTGAAAAACCAAGTAGGTGTTTTATCTTTAGAAATTGCTGAAAAGATTTTGAAAGCAGAACTGGCTTCTGACGAAAAACAAAAAGCATTAGTAAATACATTATTAAAAGACGTTAATCTTAATTAATATATTACAGATTGCAAATTACAGATTTCGTAATTTGCAATTTGTAATCTATAATTTGTAATCACAAATGGAAGGAACAAGAGTAGCTGCGCGATACGCAAAATCATTCATCGACCTCGCAATTGAGCAAGGAGTGTTGGAACAAGCATACACAGATATGAAATACATTGCTGAGGTATGCGCTTCCACACATGAATTTGTTATTTTCTTAAAAAGTCCAATCATCAAAACGGATAAGAAACAACTTGTCTTGAAAGAAATATTCAATGGCAAACTTTCTAAAGTAACTGATGCTTATGTTCATTTGATTACTGCTAAAAGAAGAGAAATTTATCTCGCTGAAATAGCACATGAATTTATTGAACAATACAAAGAAAAGAACAAAATTCTTACCGCTGTGGTTACTACCGCAAACGGAATTGATGATAACATTCGTAAGAAAGTGATGGAAATCGTTAAAGGGGTTACAAGTAGTGAAGTAGTTTTACAAGAAGTAATTGATAAAGATATTATAGGAGGATTTATTATTCGCGTTGGCGATAAGCAAGTGGATGCAAGTATTGCCCGCAAGTTGAATAGCTTGAAACGCAGCTTTAATGAAAATCCGTTTATAAAAGAATTTTAGGAAGAAATTCTAATCTCTAAATCCTAAATTCTAATTGAGTTTCGGGTTAGAATTTAGAGATTAGGATTTAGAATTTAAATAATAATAAAACAAAATAATTAAAAAGTAATGGCTGAAGTAAAACCTGCAGAAGTATCTGCAATTTTAAGACAACAATTATCCGGATTTAAATCGGAGCAGGAACTAGAAGAAGTAGGAACTGTGTTGCAAGTGGGTGATGGTATTGCCCGTATTTATGGTCTTTCTAAAGTACAATCAGGAGAGCTGATTGAATTTGAAAGCGGATTAAGAGGAATAGTTTTGAACCTTGAAGAGGATAACGTTGGTGCGGTAACTCTTGGTTCTTCTAACGATATAAAAGAAGGTGATGTAGTAAAACGTACCGGAAAAATTGCTTCGCTAATGGTTGGTGAAGGAATGTTGGGCCGAGTGGTTGATACCATGGGTCTTCCGATTGACGGAAAAGGACCTATAACTGGTAAACTTTATGAAATGCCTTTGGAGCGTAAAGCCCCAGGAGTTATTTACCGTCAGCCAGTAAACGAACCATTGCAAACAGGTTTGAAAGCTGTGGATGCAATGATTCCAATTGGTCGTGGTCAACGTGAGTTGATTATCGGTGACCGTCAAACTGGTAAAACAGCTGTTGCTATTGATACAATCATCAATCAAAAAGAATTTTTTGATGCAGGTCAACCTGTATTCTGTATATATGTCGCTATCGGACAAAAAGGTTCTACTGTTGCTAACATTCAACGTGTATTGGAAGAAAAAGGAGCTATGGCGTATACAGTTATTGTTTCTGCGACAGCGTCAGACCCTGCTCCAATGCAATTCTACGCTCCTTTCGCAGGTGCTGCAATTGGTGAATTCTTCCGCGACAGTGGCCGTCCTGCATTAATTGTTTATGATGATTTATCGAAACAAGCTGTTGCTTACCGTGAGGTGTCTTTATTATTGCGTAGACCTCCAGGACGCGAAGCATACCCTGGTGATGTGTTCTACTTACACAGTAGGTTATTAGAGCGTGCCGCTAAAATCAATTCAAATGATGACATTGCTAAAAATATGAACGATCTACCTGATTCTATCAAAGGAATTGTAAAAGGTGGAGGTTCTTTAACAGCTTTACCAATCATTGAAACACAAGCGGGTGACGTTTCTGCATATATCCCAACCAACGTAATTTCTATTACCGATGGTCAGATATTCCTTGAGTCGAACTTATTTAATGCTGGTGTACGTCCTGCAATCAACGTAGGTATTTCGGTATCGCGTGTGGGTGGTAATGCTCAGATTAAATCAATGAAAAAAGTGGCTGGTACGTTGAAACTTGATCAGGCACAATATCGTGAATTAGAAGCCTTCTCAAAATTCGGTTCCGATTTGGATGCTGCAACAAAAGCAGTTCTTGATAAAGGTTCTCGTAATGTTGAAATCCTTAAACAAGGACAATTTTCTCCAATGAAGGTAGAGCAACAAACCGCCATCCTTTATTGTGGAACAAAGGGTCTTCTGAAAGATGTTCCTGTAAACAAAGTTAGAGATTTTGAAGCAGAATATCTTGCTTTCCTTGAATCAAAGCATAAAAATGTGTTGATTGATTTAAAAGCTGGTAAGTTAACTGACGAAATCACCAATGTGTTGGAAACAGTGGCTAAGGATTTAGCAAAAGGATATAAGAATTAAGGATTTTCTGATTAAGGATTTAGGATTATTCCTAAATCTGAAATCCTTAATCCTAAATTAAAAAGAATGGCAAATTTAAAAGAGGTTCGTAATCGTATAACATCTGTAAGTAGTACACAACAGATTACAAGCGCCATGAAAATGGTGAGTGCAGCCAAGTTGCGTAAAGCACAAGATGCGGTAACTGCAATGCGTCCATACGCAGGCAAATTAAAATCGATTCTAGAGAATTTAAGTGCAAGTATTTCAGATGGAAAGTATTCTCAACAGCGCGAAGTGAAAAATGTATTGCTTGTTGTGATAACTTCCAACAGAGGTTTGTGCGGAGGTTTTAATGCTAATGTGATTAAAGCAGCCGGCAGATTAGCACGTGAAGAATACAAAGGTGCAAATGTTACAATACTTGCAATAGGAAAAAAAGGTGGTGACTTCTTCAAAAAAGGAAACTTTGCCAACATTACTGGTGATATGACCAAGAATCCAAATGAATTGTTCGATCATCTTACATTTGCGAATGTTGCTCCAGTGGCCGAAAAAGTGATGGAAATGTTTGCAGCAGAAAAATTTGATAAAGTGGAGTTGATCTATAATATGTTCAAAAACGCTGCCGTTCAAATTACCACTGTCGAACAGTTTTTACCAGTAATGCCGCCTGAAGTTACTTCAATTAAAAAGCATTCCGTAGATTTCATATACGAACCTAATCAAGATGAAATTGTGAAAACAATTGTTCCTCTTTCATTAAAGACACAATTATTTAAAGCCTTACGCGATTCATTAGCTTCAGAACATGGGGCTAGAATGACTGCAATGCATAAAGCTACTGATAACGCGGGTGCTTTGATTAAAGACTTGAAGTTAATGTATAACAAGGCACGTCAAGCAGCAATCACAAACGAGATATTAGAGATTGTAGGCGGTGCAGAGGCGTTGAACGGATAAGATTTAGCAAAAACGAATAAAAATTAAATCCCACACTTTGTGGGATTTTTTGTTTCTAATAGTCAAGGAGATTGCAAACATTCAGCTAATTTCTGAAACTTGAAAATTAAGCCTCTTAAGCCAATAAAAATTATCTTTGTTGCTTATTGCAAAATTTAGAATGAACAGAAAAAGCATAACCATTATTTGTGTTTCCCTCTTTTGTTTCAACATGGTCTTCGGTCAAAAAACAAAGGACTTGATTGAAAGCGGAGACAAGGCTATGAGCGATAATGATTATTTTGGGGCTGCTATCTATTTTAATAAGGCAATTAATCAGGATTCAAGCGATATAGTTATTCAATATAAATATGCCGAGGCAAGCAGACTAAACTATGATTACGCCATAGCAGAGCACTGGTATAGCAAAGTAATAAAGCAAGATGCTACTGGAAGACTTTATCCTCAATGTAGTTTTTGGTTAGCTGTTATCAAAAAGAACCAAGGAAAATATAAAGAGGCAAAAAAGCTGTTTGATAAATATGCCAAACGAAATAAGAAAAAGAAAGACGATTATTTTGTTCGAAAAGCAAATTGGGAAGTAAGTGCTTGTGATTATGCTGAATTTCTTGTTTCTAGTCCTGATAAAAGCATAAACATGGTTCATTTGGATTCGATGGTGAACAGTAAAGTTTCGGAATATGCACCTATCGAAGTAGATAGTGTTTTGTACTTTTCATCACTTCGCGATACCAAAGATAAAGACAAAAAACACCACGTTAATTTCAATAAAATTTACACTTCCGTTCAGGACAGCGTCCGGTGGAAAAAGGCAAAAGAACTAGATTCTGTATTTAATAAAAATGGAATTCATAATGCCAATACTGCTTTCAATGATGACTTTACTCGTGTCTTCATTAGTAGATGTGAACAGAAAAATAGCCAAGATTTTATGTGCGAGATATTTTCTTCCGTTTACGCGAATGGTCGTTGGCAAGAATTGAAAAGACTTCCAGATGAGATTAATATGAAAGGATACACCAATACACAACCAGCGGTTGGTTTTTTAGGCGACAAAGAAGTTCTGTTTTTTTCTTCGAACAGACCTGGAGGAGAAGGTAAAATGGACATTTGGTATTGTAAGTTGAAAACGGATGGTACCTATGGAAAGGCTATCAATGCTGGTAAAAAGGTAAACTCAGAGGAAGATGAAATTACACCCTACTATTGCAAACCTTGTCAGGAATTATTTTTTAGTTCTACTTGGTGGAAAGGTCTTGGAGGTTTCGACATATTTAAATCTGAGTACAAAAATGATGAATTCAACGAGGCAAAAAACCTAGGGTCTCCAATTAATAGCAATTACAATGATATCTACTTTACCATAAATTCGAAAAAAACACAGGCCTTTATTTCTTCGAATCGAAAAGGATCTTATTTCGAAGATAAGGAAAGTTGTTGTAATGATATTTATTCGTTCAAAATTCCTCAGATCAACGAACCCCCTAAAAAGATTGATAGTGCAAAGGTATTTGTTACACAAATGAAACTTTTGGTTCCTCTCACTTTGTATTTTCACAATGACGAACCTGATAAAAGGACCACCGCGATAACGACCACAAAAAACTATAAAAAAACATTTGAAGATTATTCCGTATTGCGCGATCAATACAAAAAGGAATATTCGAAAGGGGCCAACGACAAGGATTATGAACGAGCTCTAAATGATATCGAAACATTTTTTGATGACAGTGTAGATGCAGGAATGCAGGACTTAGACAAGTTTTCTGAATTATTAAAAAAAGTGTTGATTGACAATGAAAAGGTAGTCATCACCATGAAGGGTTATTGCAGCCCATTAGCATCAACTGAATATAATATCAATTTGGCAAAGCGAAGAGTTTCATCTTTGATTAATTATTTTATGGAATACGAGAGTGGCTTTTTTGGAAAGTACGTGAACAATGCAAATCCAAAGGAAGGGAGCATCACTTTTAAAGAGGAAGATATTGGTGAGTTAAAAGCTCGGGCTAACGTAAGCGATGATTATTTCGACACAAAAAATTCGATTTATAGCCCTGCTGCTGCCATCGAAAGAAAGATACAAATTATAGCGATTTCCACTATTTCTTCCGATAAATAGAAGGCTAAATCCTACCTTTGCGAATATGAAGATTCTTCAGCTTTATTTACTTTCAATATTAGGTGGTGTATTATTGGCAATGGGATGGTTTCCTTACGGATGGACTCCATTACTATTTATTGGCTTTGTTCCCTTATTAACCATCGAGCAAATTATTTCCACTAATTATTTCCGACATAAATTTTTGTTATTACTCGGATGTACGTTCACTACACTCATCATTTGGAACATCATTACTACTTGGTGGGTCAAGAATGCTTCATTAGGTGGCGGAGCCATGGCAATAATTGCGAATACAATACTTATGACATTTCTCTTTCTGCTTATTCATATCGTGAGCAACCGAATAGGAAGACGTTGGAGAAGTATTGTATTTATTTGCTTCTGGATGAGTTTTGAATTCTATCATCTTCGTTGGGATTTATCTTGGCCTTGGCTTACCATTGGTAATGGTTTTGCCAATCACCCCAAATGGATACAATGGTACGAATACACAGGAGTGTTTGGTGGAAGTTTGTGGGTGCTTGTTGTCAATGTAATGGTTGCAGGGTTTATTGGCCTTAACACTAATCAAGACGACAAGCAGATTTTTAAGTCTCTTTCTTTTAAAAACGCTAAAACGCTTGGTATGTTTATTCCCTTACTAGCCCTACCCTTCATACTATCATATACAATACTTCATTTCCGAAGCGATAATGAAAAGGAAAAGGTGAAAGTGGTAGTGGTGCAACCCAATATCGACCCATACAATGAAAAGTTCAATGTTTCGTTCGATACACAATTGCGGAAAATGCTGAAGCTTGCCGCATTGAGAACGGATAGCACAACAGATTATTTGCTTTTTCCGGAAACAGCCATACAAGATAATTTGTGGGAAGGAAAGCTTGACCAAAGCGCAAGCATTCAAACCTTGCGTGAATTTGTAAAGCCATTTCCTAAATTAAAAATAATTATCGGGGCGAATAGTTCACGGTCTTTTGGAAAAGGGGAAACCCCATCTATCACTGCAAGAACATTTGGTGACGACACTACTACGTATTATGACGATTATAACACAGCCATACAGATTGATACTTCGGATAGTATTCAAGTGTATCACAAATCAAGATTGGTGCCTGGGGTAGAGAAAATGCCATTTCCGTTTTTATTTAAGTACTTCGAAAAATATGCACTCAGCCTTGGAGGAACAGCTGGAAGTTATGGCACACAAGACGATAGAACGAACTTGGTTGCACGTGATACAAAAGTGAAGACCGCACCTGTCATCTGTTATGAAAGTATTTATGGAGAATTTGTTTCGGAATATATTACAAATGGAGCACAGTTTATCTCCATCATCACCAATGATGGCTGGTGGGGTGATACTCCTGGATACAAACAACATCTAAGGTTCGGAGCTTTGCGTGCAATTGAAACTCGCAAGTGGATTGCTAGGAGTGCAAACACTGGTATATCCTGTTTTGTGAGCCCAATGGGAGAAATACAACAAGCCACTGACTACTGGAAACCTGCGGTGATAAGCCAACAAATAGGTTTAAACAATGAGGTTACCTTTTATGTTCGATATGGTGATTACATTGCGCGAACTGCCATCTACATCACCCTATTGTTGATTCTTTATTCGTGGCTCATTCGCTTTAAGGTAATCCAAAAACAAAAATAAATTTGGAAACGATACTGCGAAATACTTTATTTTCGCAAGGTATAATTGAAAACAAACTCTAAACTAAAAACGATGGAAAAATTTGATGTTACAATTATTGGTTCTGGCCCTGGAGGCTATGTAGCCGCCATACGCTGTGCCCAGCTTGGCATGAAAACAGCGCTTATTGAAAAATATTCGACACTTGGTGGCACTTGCTTGAATGTAGGTTGCATCCCTTCGAAAGCTTTGTTAGATTCTTCGGAGCATTATCACAACGCCACACATACTTTTGCGGAGCATGGTATAGAAGTAAAAAATGTGAAAGTGAATTTGGAACAAATGATTAAACGCAAGCGGGAAGTGGTGAAACAAACGTGCGATGGAATAAATTATTTGATGAAGAAAAATAAAATTACCGTCTTCACAGGGCATGGTTCCTTTGTAAATGCTTCTACCATTGCCATCACCGAAGGTGGAGGTGCTCGTACAGAAATTGAAACTGTAAAAACTATTATTGCTACTGGCTCGAAACCTGCATCGTTGCCCGGCATTGTGATAGATAAGAAACGTATCATCAGTTCTACCGAAGCCCTTGAATTGACAGAGGTGCCAAAGCATTTAATAATAATAGGAGGAGGGGTGATTGGTTTAGAATTAGGTTCGGTATATGCTCGGCTAGGTGCTAAAGTGTCGGTGGTGGAGTTTACTGCTAGTATCATCAGCACCATGGATGGCTCGCTGGGTAAGGAATTGCAACGAAGCTTAAAAAAATTGGGCTTCGAATTTTTCTTTAGTCACAAAGTAACAGGAGCAGTGAGCAAAGGAAAAGAGGTAACTGTAACTGCCGAGAATGCTAAGGGCGAGAAGGTGGAATTGAAAGGAGATTATTGTTTGGTATCAGTCGGACGAAAACCATATACCGACCAACTTGGCCTCGACAAGGTAGGTGTGACGCTTGATAACAAAGGAAGAATAGAAACCAACGAACATTTAGAAACCAACATTGCCAATATATATGCAATAGGCGATGTGGTGAAAGGCGCTATGCTAGCTCATAAGGCCGAAGAGGAAGGAGTATTGGTGGCAGAGATAATGGCCGGACAAAAACCTCATATCAATTATAATTTAATTCCTGGTGTGGTGTACACTTGGCCCGAAGTAGCATCTGTAGGCGCTACAGAGGAACAACTGAAGCAAGATGGTAGAAAATATAAAGTAGGTAACG
>Ga0194047_10001199_pt1 | contig 16267 bp, 3 predicted proteins | sample JunL225m_MetaG_2_FD_160070 | JGI IMG/M metagenome (GOLD analysis project Ga0194047, IMG submission 160070) | Anoxic zone freshwater microbial communities from boreal shield lake in IISD Experimental Lakes Area, Ontario, Canada - Jun2016-L221-5m | ecosystem: Environmental > Aquatic > Freshwater >... | reverse complement strand
ACCCCTTGCCGTGTTTGTGCAATGCTAATCATTAACTGTGGAATTAAAAGAGTTGTTTGCGAACGTAAATATCATTCAGGTGGAGAGAGTGAAGAAATGCTTCGTATAGCTGGTGTAAAATTAGAGTTCTTTCACGATGAAGTTCAAAAATACGAGTCGGCTAAGTAATAAATTTCCTACATCTTAATTTGCAATAAGCAATTTGCAATGAGCAATTCTCGTTTCTCAAATCTCGTTTCTTTTATCTCGTTTCTCATAATCAATTCGCAATAGGCAATTCGCAATAAGCAATTCTCGCTTCTCGTTTCTCAACTCTCGTTTCTTTTATCTCGTTTCTCAACTCTCGCTTCTCATAATCAATTTGCAATAGGCAATTGGCAATAAGCAATTCTCGCTTCTCAACTCTCGTTTCTCAACTCTCGCTTCTCATAATCAATTTGCAATAGGCAATTGGCAATAAGCAATTCTCGCTTCTCAACTCTCGTTTCTCAATTCTCGCTTCTCGTTTCTCATAATCAATTCGCAATAGGCAATTAGCAATAAGCAATTCTCGTTTCTTTTATCTCGCTTCTCATAATCAATTCGCAATAGGCAATTGGCAATAAGCAAATCTCACCTCTCGTTTCTCGTTTCTCAATTCTCGTTTCTTTTATCTCGATTCTCAACTCTCGCTTCTTAAATCTCAAATCAAAACTCTTAATCACAAAAAAAGCCCTTCGATTGCTCGAAGGGCTTTTTTAATATTAATTACAGTGAATTAGTTTTTGATCACTTTAGCATGAACGGTTTCGCCATTCATAGTCATGTTCACAAAATAAATTCCTGTGTTTAAGTTCGACAATTCAGATACTGAAACCTTAGTGTCGCCTTTGTTTACATCTATCATTCTAACAGCAATTACTCTACCTTGAATATCTACAATTTCTATTTTTGCAGTTGCATTCTTAGTAGCGTTAACTGATATGTTTAATTCGTTTGTAAACGGATTAGGATATACTGTTGTTCCAACAGATAATGCATTACTGATTTTGATATTTACAATACCTGAAAGTGCAGAAGTACCATCAAAATCAACCATTTTCAGGCGATAATAGATAGTAGTTGCAGTTGGGTTATTTGCAATAACATTTAAATCAGTAAATGTATAAGCGTTGGTTGTTGTAGCGTTTCCTGCTGCTTTAACCATTCCTTCTTCTGTGTAGTTTACACCATCAACAGAACGTAAAACGATAAAGTAATCAGAATTGATTTCAGATGCTGTTGTCCAGCTAACTAAACCATTGTTTCCTGAGCGAACTGCTGCAATCTTATCCATTTGAACTGGAAGTGGATTTGTAAGAGTCGTTCCAACAAAATACGAACTAGTTAAGTTAAGTGAAGCAACTGTTGCTGAAGGTGACAATAAATTGTTGATCGTGTCATTTACACTTCCTGAAGCAACACCTGCAACCCATGAAGTAGTAGGATATTTTCCTGCAAACTTCATATCTGTTTTACTTGGTACATTTTTCAACCACTGGTTTTTGTAAACAAGTGTTGGAATACAAGAATAAGAACCAGCAGGGTATGCAGTAATATTCCAATATGCACTAGTATACTGCCATGCTGAGTTTAATGTTCCTAATTGAGGAGGAGTTGATTGTGGGTATGCACGAACTCCAACTGCTGTTGGTACAGTACCAGATGACCAAGTGATAGAAGCAACTGCATCACCACCAAATTCAAATGATTGTGTTGTAGAAGCTGTTGGTGCAGTAAGTGGTGTAGCCAATGGAGGAATATTTCCTACGCTTGGTGTAAACTCATAACATCCGATATCATTTGAACCTGTAGCAATTGATGTGCTTCTAGCGTTTCCTGCAAGGTCATTTGAGATCCATGAAACTGGTGTTCCTCTACCATTCAATGACCATATCGAACTATCGCTCAAGTTTGGAGCAAGGTTAACAGAGCCACTTGTAGTATTAGTAAATCCAGGGTAGTAAGTAAGAGAGTTTTTATCTCTAAGTACTGCTGTATTAGCTGTTAAAGCTTTCCAATCTCTTACTGCATAAGATCCTGTGTAACCGTAGATCGGTGTAGTGTTTGAAACTGAATAATAATTGTTATTATCTATTGTTTCGCTAACACCCGGTGAAGCACCTGCATAATAGAATGCATTTCCTGCACCTGTATTGTAGAATACGTTGTTTTGGATATCCTCATTAACTGTACCTAAGTTGTAATAATATACTGAATAAGAACTGTAACCAGATACCACGGTATTATTATAGAACCTCACATTATTTGAATAATATCCTAAGTAATACATGTATCCACTTGCTCCTAAGTTCCAGCTATTATTATAGAAATCTACATAGTTACCATAATAACCAGGGTAGTAAGCCATGATATATGAACTTGTTCCGCTTGCATCAATCTTATTATTATGATACAATACATGCTGAGTAGCATTACCTACACTATAATATGCTGTGTAAATATATCCGTATGATCCAGCATTTGGAGTGGTAATATTATTATTAGCAAACTCAGTTGCTGAGTCACAATAAATCATATAAAGATATCCATAAGTATAAGGACCATCTCCCATCGTAACAGTATTACTGTTAAATTTCAAGTTGATACTATAATATAGATAAGCAGGAACGTATTGATGACCAATTATGTTACTGTCAATTGTTATATTGTTGTTCCAATTCGCAGAGTTTTGTAAGTATACACCGTAGTATCCACCATAAATATTACATTTTCTAATAGTAACATTATTGGTATATCCTGAGGTCATGTGTACCATATAACCGCTTGTGCTGATAGGAGCTGTCATTTTACAGTTGTATACTAAATCATAATTAGCACCACCTGTAAAGTCAAATACACCTCCACCAGTAAGCTGTACAAATGAAATCGAATTAAAGTTCAAATAAGCAGTACCGTTTAAGTTTACGATATATCCGCCACCATTACCATTCACTATTACTGAGTCAGGGTTACCTGCTGCAGATTTGAAAGTAACTGTATTGGTTGCTGAGAATCCTAATGCACTTGTAGCGCCTATAAATAAACTTCCACCTGTTGGATTGTAAGTACCACTTGCAACGTTAAACAAACAAGCTCCTGATACACCACGGATATTCAAATCAGAAATTGCTGCTTCAAATGTTTGGTAATTAGTACCTGATGTTGCTGATGCTAAGTTTACAGTATAAGTTCCACTCATTGGAGTACCTAAAGAAACATTGATTGTATCGTTGTTACGATTACCATCAACTGAACTGTTTGGTAAGCTACTGTAGATTTTTAATGTACTTCCACCTGTAGGTAAAGTTACACCTGTAAATGTGATTGATGAAGTATCGCAAGGAACTAGAGTTCCTGACCATGATGCTGAAACCGGAGTTCCACCATTTAATCTGTACCACATTGTAGTAGTGTAAATAGTAGTTGTTCCAGTATTAGCAAGTCTAACTCTAAGTGATTGTGATCCTGCTGATATTGGGAAAGTTGGCGATAATAATGACACAACTGCCATATCATTTGCTGTTCCGTTAAACTGGTATGCACCAATTGTTGGAGGTACAGTACGTGTTACTCTTAAAATATCAACTGAATCATGTCCTACTGAATAACCAGCATAAGGTGCTGTAGTTGTTAATAAATCAACTCCTGAAGCTCCGCAATTGCTAGATAATGCATAGTTTCCTAACGAAGGATTAGCATAAGTAGGAGTAAAGTTAAATGAACTATCACCTAAAGCTGTATTTGTACGGTAACTTGAACTTGTCCAAGTACCACTTCTGTAACCTAAGTTAGTACCACCTGAAAGGTTATAATAGTTATTGTAATTTAACTGATTTCCTGCAGGGCTAGTTCCACAATAGATAGGGAAACCACTTGGGCTGTTAATTACAGCAAAAATGTTGTTTTTGATCCAAGTGTTTGTAGCACTAGTATAGTAAGCATAAGAACCAGTAGAATTACCCATTAATATTGTGTTATGGTAAACTTCTGTATATAAACCACCAGAATTGTAAACTGCATAACTACCACCGTAAGATGAAGCATAGTTTATAACTTGGTTATTATAAAACTGAACCGGTGCTGTTGCTGTTCCACCTGAATTAATAAAATACACTCCGTAACCACCATAATTATCAATGGTATTACCATTAAATCTAGTTGGCCAAACAGTTTGAGAAGTTGTGTTTGAATAAAAATACACACCGTAGTAACCGTAGCTGCTATTCATTTTAATATAGTTACCAATAAAATCCATTGAGTTATAGTTATAAGCAATATAACCACCCATGTAGTTAGCTCCTGTAATTCTATTGTAACGAATTCTGATAGCTCTGTTATAAAGCGCATTTGTAGAACCGTAACAAACAAGTGCATAAGCCGAACCATTGATGGTATTACTGTCAATTGTGATACTATCAGCTCCCATTGCAGCTACACCGTTTCCGTTTGCTGAAGATGTAATTGATATTCCGTATCCTGTTGATGATGTACCACCTGGATTTGGAACGTTTACAATACAACCAACAACGCTACAACCTGTAGTGTTATATGATGAACCTGTTCCGATTAAAGCAACACCAACACATGCTGTACCTGCTGCTACCGAATTGGTAATTGTAAGGTTACGGATATTTACGTATTTAACTTGGTTAACCATAAATACACCTTGACCTGTTGCTGCAAATGTTAAAATTCTGCTTGCTGCGTTTCCGTTACCACCATCAAATGTTAAGGTGTTAACTGCAGATAAACCGTTGATGGTTCCTGTAACAATTGCTTGCTCATTATAAGTACCTGCTAACACATTAAATACAACCGGACCTACCATACCTGCTGATTGCACTGTTGCAATTGCACTTGTAAATGAAGTAAAGTTGGTTCCTATAGCCGGAGCTGAGTTATTAATAGTGTAAGTACCGCTTAATGGAGTAAAGTAAGTATAAACTAACGTATCGTTAAGTCTGTTATTATCAGCAGAACCGTTTGGAACTGCAGTCCATACTTTAAACGAATTTACTGAAGAAAGAGTGATACCTGTTCCGAAAGTAACTACCGCTGTACCGCAAGTAGCTAAAGTTCCCGACCATGAAGTAGCTACAGGAGTACCACCATTATATTGGTAGTATATTAAACCTGAATAAATAGGAGTAGAACCTGTATTGCGAATTCTAACAGAAATTGTAGCTCCTGATCCTGATGAAATTGGAGGAATAGGAGATATCATACTATCCATTGCAAGGTCATTTGTAACAAACGAAGGCTCGTTACAACCTCTGCGTGGAGGATTAGTTCTTGTAGTTCCGCTAAAATCTGTAGGGCAATAGTAAGTTAAGTTCTGTCCAACAGGTGCCGAGCAAGGTCCTGCAAGGCGAAGGTCATTAGCATTGTTTACAAAAGTTGGTAATTGATAAACTGAACTATCACCACCGTTAGTAGTTGTATTAAATGTTGATGAAGTACTGTAAGTACCGCCATTATATACAACGCTAGCATTTGATTTATTATAATACACGTTAAAGTTAACGCTATCATTTGGAATTGAAGTACCGCAATAAATGTTGATTGCCGAACCTGATGAAGCAGTATTTACAACGATATTATTTTTAACAGATGTATAACTTGAACCTGCAAGATACATACCTGAGTATGAAGCTGAAGTATAAGAATTAGGCATCAAGATAGTGTTATGGAATATTTGTGCATAGCTGTTTCCATTGTAATAATAAAGTCCATAATAGTTATAAGGGTAAGTTGTGTTACCACCTATAATCATGTTATTATAGAATTTAAATGTATTAGCAGCAGTTGAACCACCAGGGTAATAGCAATAGATACTATAACCATATGCATTCATCACTTTGTTCCCAGTAACATTTGTTGGCAATGAATTTCCGTTAGTATTATAGTAAAAATAGATACCATAATAACCGTAAGCAGAACTCATTGAAACAGTATTGTTCAATAAATCGATATTGTTATAACACCATTGAACAGCAAGACCCATGTAGTAAGGATTTGTAATGGTATTATTTCTGATTTTAAAGTTACGGTTAGCAGTAGCGCTTGAAGTACCGTAAAAATAAATTCCGTAATAACTGTTTGTTAATGTATTACTATCAATTGTTAACGAATCTACTCCAACAGTACCTGAGCCATAATAATCGGTGGTGCTTGTAGCAGTGTATATAACTGAAGAAGTAGTATTAGTAACAGATAAGGTAATAAAACAGTTGCTGATTTTACATCCTGTAGCAGTAGCTAAGATACCAACACCACCACAATTTGATGTGTAAGTGTTGTTGATAGTTAAGTTACGGAAAGTAACATAAGGAGAAGCAATGTATATAATAGCTGTAGATGCTATACTTCCAGTGATGATACGTGAAGCAGCATTTCCGTTTCCACCTTCAAATGTGATGGTTTGGGTAGCACTTGCTCCTGGAATTACAGGAATATTTATCGCTGCTGTTTGGGTATAAGTACCTGCAGCAACATTAAATACCACTGAACCTAAAATACCATTTGACATTGCTGAAACAGCAGCTGCAAATGTTTGGAAGTTAGTTCCAGATGTTGGTGATGAACCATTGATAGTATAAACACCACCTGCCATTGAAGCATTGATAACTCGGTTTAATGTATCGTTGTTACGGTTAACATCAGTTCCTCCATTAGGTACTGCAGTATATACTTTTAAAGTATTTGTAGCAAGAAGTGTAACCGGTGTACCAAAAGTAACAATTGCAGAACCGCATAGTGGCAAAGTTCCTGTCCATGTAGTGGTAACAGGAGATGCTCCGTTAAATTGGTATCCAACAACTGCAGAAGTAACTACAGTAGTTCCCATGTTTTGGATTCTAACACTCACTGTTGCTGCACCTGTTCCAATTGGAGACCCAGGTGAAACAATTGCATTCATTGCTAAATCCAAAGTTAAGAAACTAGCTTCAGCACAACCCATACGTGGTGTCATTGGTCTGGTAGTTCTATCATAATCTGTAGGAACATAATAGGTTAAATTTTGACCAGAAGGAACACTACATCCGCTTGAAAGGTGAAGATCAGTTGCACTTACAAATGCAGGCATTTGATTGTATGAACTATCACCACCAATACTTGGAGTATTAAAAGTTGAAGCAGTTGCGTTAGTACCATTATTATAAACAAGCGTTGCATTTGAAGCGTTATAGTAATTGTTAAAATTCACACTATCATTTAAAATTGAAGTACCGCAATACAAGTTAATTGCTGAACCTGTTAATGCTGAATTAACAATCACGTTGTTTTTTACTGATGTATAACTTGATCCTGCCATATACATACCTGCGTATGAAGAAGAAGAATAAGAAATAGGTATCATCACAGTATTGTGATAAATCTGACTGTAGTTATTACTGTTGTAAAAATACAAACCATAATAATCGTAAGGATAAGACGTATTATTTGCTCCAACGATCATGTTATTATAAAAACGGAAAGTGTTAGCCGCTGTACTTCCACCTGGATAGTAGATATACATTGGGTAACCCCAGCAATTCATGATTTTATTTCCTATAAAGTTTGTAGGAAGTGAAGTTCCGTTTGTGTTTGAATAGAAATAATATCCGTAGTAACCGTAACTTGACGACATAGTAGCAGTATTGTACAATACATCCATATTTTGGTTGTTGTATTGAATTTGCATTGCCATGTAATAAATATTGGTAATTACGTTGTTTCTGATTTTGTAATCTCTATTACTTGTAGTACTGCTGCTACCATATAATGTGATACCATAATATGCACTACTGATTGAGTTACTGTCAATTCTTAACGAATCACAAGTTGTTGAGCCTGATCCATAATAATCAGTTAGCGATGATGCAGTAAAAATTACTGACCCTGTAGATGTTGGCGATGAAGTAGAAAGAATACAACTGCTTACAGTATTACATTTAGTACCTGTAACAAATCCAACAGCACCACAACCTGAAGTATAAGTGTTTGAAATTGTTAAGTTACGAAGTGTATAATAGTTAGCGTTAATATAAACTGTAGCAAGTGTTGCAATACTTCCAGTAATAACACGTGAAGAAGCATTACCTGCACCTCCATCAAAAGTAATGGTATTAACAGTTGAAGCTCCTGTAATTGCAGGAAGTGTTAAAGGAGTAGTATAGGTATAAGTAGCTGCCGAAAGTAAAAAGTTTACAGGTCCGGTAATTGTTCTACTTAACATAGCTGCAATAGCAGCATCAATTGAAATAAAATTATTTCCACCAGTTCCTGAAGGATTGATGGTATAGTTACCATTCATTGGTCCACTAATTGTTCTGTTTCCAGCAGGATTTGTAACTGAAGGAGTACGCGAGATAGAGTCAGTAGTTAATGTACACTGTCCATCAACAACATTACCAAGTGATGAAGAACTTGAAGTAATATCATATACTAACCAAAAATAATTTGCTCCAGACAAAAGTGTATCACCCGCTGAGGTAAAATACATGGCACCCGAAGGGGTAGCATATGTTGTAGAACCAAATTGGTGAATAGCCGCACTTGGTGTGGTAAACGTATTTGTATTTCCTGTAAAATAAATTTTAGCGTTTGAGATATCGGATGTTGAAGTACAACCTGTAGTGTTACATAAAATGGCTGTTACTGATTTTGGACTTATTGATCCATGAGTATAATATACAACACCGATTACTGCTTGTGCAGTACCACCAAGAGGAACATTTGCTGTTACCTGACGAGTAGTTACTGAATCTACAATTTGGTATGTTGGAGCTGAACCCCATGTATATGTACGACCTGAATCTGCAGCAAGTGCTGTTCCAAATGTCATTAATGTGCTACTTGATGTAGTGCTTGATGAAGTTGCTGCTGCAAAAGTACTACCTGAAATGATTTGCCAATCTGAGGTAGAAGTTCCTGACATACCAACTACAGCTGTTGATGAACCTCCTAATACTGTACCTTGTCCACCGTAAACTATTTTAACCATACCCGTTGAACCTTCGTACAAACGAATTTGAGCGCTGAACATGTTAGAAGTTGATAAAGAATACCACGAAAAGTTATTGTATTGAATAACAAATATACGATTTGGTGCTGTTCCTAATGTTTGGTAATAAAGGTTAGAACCAAGAGATGTAGTACTAGGTGATACGCCTGCAAACTGCATGTCGTTACCACCAATGGAAATGTAAGGGAAGTATGAAGAAACAGCACTAGTATTTGCATAGGTATATGCAGATACTGATGAAGATGTTCCTAACATAATAAACCCGTTAGAAGTTGCAGAAAAATAAGTGTAGGCAGTAGTACCCGCACCATAATAAAAGTTAAACGGTATTGCAACTGCTGAATAAGTCACATCGTCATCTGTTGATGCTGTAGACGATGTAATCATTGTTGCACCACCTGCTGCTGTAATCTTATTTGCACTCCACGACCCGGAGGTATTGGAGAATGGATAAGCTGCAACATTTTGGGCATTTACCCGATTGCTAAGCAAACTCATGCTTAACAAAAAAGCCAATAACCACACGAGTGGGTTATAATGACTGTTTGTTTTTTTGGAGATGTTCTTCATGTTTGTGTGTTTAGGGTTTATTGTTTGGTTTAAATTGTTTAAAATTATTTATACTTTTATTAATACGGAAATTGTAATTCTTAAATTTTTCTTAAATCAAATTTATTCATGTTTTTCAAAAAAACAAATTCAAAAAAATATTTATTCATAAAAATAAATACTCCTGAGTTTATTTAAAAACCCGGGAAACATTATATCAAACTTATTAATTTGATTTAAAAAAACAAATTAATAAATCCGACAACAGAGAAAAAACTATGAATGGCAGGATTTACGTGACAGGTTAACGTTTTGCGTCATTTGAAATTTTTAACTGAATTAAATAATTGCATATTTTCAATATTTAAAGGGGTCCCCGCTTTCTAAAAACTAGTTTTTAAAAGTCAATTATTTTCATCGTATTTTTAACACTCCATAAAATATTTCTTAAAAAACTTTCGAAAATACCATCGTGATAAAAACGGAAATTGATAATAACATGCGTTCCGAAAATGATTAAATTTATTTTTACTCGAAAAAAAATCGTTCCATTTAGCTCCGTCAGGTGCGACCTCTTTGTAGAAAAAAAAAATCGTTCCATTTAGCTCCGTCAGGTGCGACCTCTTTGTAGAAAAAAAAATCGTTCCATAAAGCTCCGTCAGGAGCGACCTGTATCACGCGTTATAATAATTTCCATTTTTGAAAGGAGAAATTCAAAAAAGAAAATGAAGTTCAATTACAATCTCATAATTGTTACTAACAAAATTTATCTAATTTAAAATATCTCGATTTAGTTCATTTTGACAATAACAATTCGAAATGTTTACTCCATAGGAGCTTCATAGGAACGTCATGGGAACGTCATGGGAGACTTATGAAAAGCTACTGAAAATTTATTTAGCGAGAAATGATTTGTTTTGATTTATCAGAAACTGCTTTAATTAAAGATGTGTAAAACACAAATAAAACACACCCTCATTTCAACCTCATTTAACAGAAATGTGCACACTTCAAATTTTGAAATGAAAATGGGATTCTATATTTTGCCGCATAATTATTTATTCCTTACATACAACTTAATATCCACCAATGTCGACTCTTCGTTTTAAAGCTTTAGAAACTGTTCAACACCGCAAAACCATTAATGTTACCGCACCATCTGCAAAAGTATCGGACTACTTTAACATGAATGTTTTTAATGATGATGCAATGAAAACTTACCTTTCAAAAGATGCCTATCTTGCTGTTCATAATGCGATAAAAAAGGGAAGTAAAATTGACAGAAGTATAGCTGATCAAGTTGCATCAGGAATGAAAAGCTGGGCATTAAATAAAGGAGCATCACATTATACACATTGGTTTCAACCATTAACAGGTGCAACTGCTGAAAAACACGATGCTTTTTTTGAACCCACAGAAGATGGTCGCTCTGTAGAAAAATTTAGCGGAAATGCATTAGTTCAGCAAGAGCCTGATGCATCAAGTTTTCCAAGTGGTGGACTACGAAATACTTTTGAAGCTCGCGGATACACAGCTTGGGATCCATCATCTCCGGCTTTTATTATGGAAGGCACAAATGGAAAAACATTATGTATTCCAACCATCTTTGTATCCTATACTGGCGAGGCTCTAGATTATAAAGCTCCTTTATTAAAAGCTTTGCATTCGGTTGAGAACGCTGTAGTAAATGTATGTTCATCTTATTTCGATAAAAAAGTTACTAAAGCTTTTGCATCTTTAGGAATTGAACAAGAATATTTTTTAGTGGATGAAGCTTTGTTTAATGCTCGACCTGATTTGATGTTAACAGGAAGAACATTGCTTGGATTATCTCCAGAAAAAGGACAACAATTAGAAGACCATTATTTTGGTTCAATACCTCCACGTGTATATGATTTCATGATTGAGTTTGAAATTGAATCATACAAATTGGGTATTCCTTTAAAAACCCGTCATAATGAAGTTGCACCTTCACAATTTGAATGTGCTCCAATGTTTGAAGAAGTGAATTTAGCTATTGACCATAATCAATTGCTGATGGATTTGATGGAAAAAACTGCCATGAAACACGGCTTCAAAGTTTTGCTTCATGAAAAACCTTTTGCTGGTGTTAATGGTTCAGGAAAACATAATAATTGGTCACTAATAACTAACACTGGTGTTAATTTACTTTCTCCAGGAAATACACCTGAAACCAATTTACAATTTTTAACCTTTTTTATCAATGCAATAAAAGCTGTTCACGATCATGCAGATTTGATGAGAGCAAGTATTGCATCAGCAGGAAATGACCATCGCCTTGGTGCTAACGAAGCGCCTCCTGCAATCATGTCAATATTTATTGGCACACAACTAACACATATATTAAATAACATCAGCAACAACAAAAAAAGTCAAACGTCAAAAGCTAAATCTTCGATAGATATCAATAAGATACCTGAAATACTTTTAGATAATACAGATAGAAACCGAACTTCACCTTTTGCGTTTACAGGTAATAAATTTGAATTCCGTGCGGTTGGATCAGCTGCAAATAGTGCAAGTGCAATGATTGTTCTGAATTCGATAATGGCTGATCAACTGAATCAATTTAAAAAAGAAGTTGATGCCCTTATCAAAAAAGGAAACAAAAAAGAAGAAGCTATTCTTTCTGTTTTGAAGGAATATGTGAAGCATTCAAAAAATATTTTATTTGAAGGAAATGGGTATGGTGATGAGTGGGTAAAGGAAGCTAAAAAACGCAATCTTTCTAATGTTAAAACTACACCCGAAGCATTGAATGCCTATATCTCAAAAAAATCAAAAGATTTGTTTGAAAAAAATGGAATTTTTTCATCTCGCGAACTCGATGCTCGTTATGAAATCATGCAAGAAAATTATGTGAAGAAAATTGACATCGAAGCAAAACTTTTAGCACAACTTGCTATTTCACATGTAATCCCTTCAGCCCTTATGTACCAACAAAAACTGAGCGAAAATGTAGCTTCGTTAAAGGCTATCGGAATTAATAAAAAAAATTACGAAGCTCAATATAAATTCATCGAAGAAATTTCTGTTCATGTAAACTCTATTCGTACATCAGTCGAAAAAATGATAACAGAAAACACAAAGGCTCATCACTCATCAAATACACACAAAAGTGCAGTTGATTTTTGCCATAAAGTTAAACCCTTGTTTGATGTAATTAGACACCATAGTGATGCCCTTGAATTTATGATTGAAGATGACCTTTGGAAGCTTCCAAAATACAGAGAACTTTTATTCGTTAAATAATTTTATTATTGTTGATATTATTTTGATTGCCAATTTAACTTGAAAAAATGAAAAAAATTTTCCTATTAAATATATTTCTAATATCAATTGGTTCGCTTTTTATCCAATCCTGCGGAACCAAAAAAGGATCGATGGCTGCTGCCAGGGAAGCTTATTCAAAAAAAGAATTTTTTGTTGCTGGCGATAATTATAAAGCCGTTTACAGCAAAACAAAAAATCAGGAAGAGAAGAAGGAAGCTTGTTTTAAAACTGCCGAATGCTATCGCTTATCAAACGATATTAAGAATGCTGAAAATTGGTATAGGAAAGACGTTAAGATAGACCCAAAAAACGAAGTAGCTCAATTGCATTTAGCTCAAAGTTTAAAAGGCAATTCTAAGTTTACCGAAGCAATTGTTGAGTTCAATGCCTACAAAAAAATGAACCCTACGGATGCTGAAGAAGCTGACAAACAAATTAAAGGTTGTGAAAATGCCCTAAAATGGAAGAATGAAAAAACCAGATATCTTATCGAAAATTTAAAAGGTATAAATAGCAAATGGAGTGATTTTGCGCCAATGTGGTACAAAAAAGACCAGCTTGTTTTTGCATCTGATAGAGATAATGGTACCAGCAAAAAAATATATGGTTGGACAGGAAATCAATTTGCTGATATCTATTCGGTAAATTATAAATTCCCTGAAAAGAAAAATCCCAATCTTATTAAATGGGGTACTCCTGCATTATTTGACAAAGACATCATCAATACACCATACAATGATGCTACTGCTTGTTTCGATTCAAAATTTTCAACCATTTATTATACTCAATGCAATGGAAAAGATGGAAAAGGAAAAAGCTGTCGTATTTATTCAGCTGTTGCAACCGGTAGCGAATGGATTGAACCAAAACCCCTTGCTTTCAGTTCTGATTCATTCAACTGCGGACATCCATCATTAAGCAAAGACGCTCAAGTTCTTTATTTTTCATCTGACATGCCCGGTGGATATGGAGGAAAAGATTTATATTATGTTACTTTTTCTAAACGTGCAAAAACATGGGGAGATCCAGTAAATCTTGGCCCGGTTATCAATACAAAAGATGATGAAATGTTTCCTTTTATCCATGAAGATGGAACTCTTTATTTCTCTTCAAACGGACATACAGGTTTAGGTGGAGTAGATATTTTTTATGCAAAAGGTTCATTAGCTGATTGGGGAGATCCAATCAATATGAAATCACCTATCAATTCAGGTGGTGACGATTTTAGTATCATCCTTTCAAAAGATAAAGAGAGTGGTTATTTTTCTTCCAATCGTGAAGGTGGAAAAGGTCAAGATGATGTGTATCGGTTTTATATGACACCACTCATATTTACTCTTAGCGGTGTTGCTCGTGATAAATTCACAAAAGAACTTTTAACGAATACCGTTTTAACTATTACAAATAGCTCTGATTCTGTTAAACTAATTGTTAAAACAGATAGAGCCGGTTCATATAAAATTCCTCTAAAAGCAAAAACAGATTACGAATTGTTTGGTGCTCACGAAGATTACTATGATAGTAAATTAGAATTTCAAACAACTAAAGGGTTAGAAGTTTCAACCGATTTAGTTCAGGATTTTATTCTTGAACCGTTTGACTTCAGCACAATCTTTACTTTGGAAGGAATTTATTACGATTTAGATAAAGCTGACCTTCGTGTACATTCAAAAGAAATTCTCGACACGATTGTTCAGCTAATGACCCGTTATCCAAAAATCAGATTGGAATTGGGTTCACATACCGATTGTCGAAGCGATTCATTGTATAATATTGGTCTATCTCAAAGACGTGCCGATTCAGCTGTAAATTATATTGTTTCCAAAGGAATCGATAAAGAAAGATTGATTGCAAAAGGTTACGGTGAAACTATGTTAGTAAATGATTGTGCTTGTGAAGGAAGTTGGATTAAACGTAAATGTACAGAGGAAGAACACCAAATGAACAGACGTACAACTTTTAAATTATTAGACAACAAATACATTCCTAAAAACAGACAAGAAATGAAAGATTCGGGAAATGCTACTAAAACGGGTGAAACAGGAAAAGAAGCAGGAGCAAAAGGCAGTAAAACTGCTAAAAAGCCTGGTCAACCCCAGCCGGTCAAATAAAATTTTCTAAAAGAGCCTCACAAATTCTGTGAGGCTTTTTTATTTTATAACAATCCTAATTGCACTTTTTTTTCGTTTAATTTGAAACACTAAAATGTTTATCCGAAAAATAGTTTTATTTCTCTGTATACTTCTTGCTCAAAAAGTTTTTGCGCAACAAAATCCTCCTGTTACGCAACTTGACTTTGACATTTTAAAAGCACAAAAAACTTTCGATTTAAAGAAATACAATACCTCTGCAAAGCTTTACCAACAGCTTTATACAAAGGTTCGGTCGGAAGATGAAAAACAAAAAATGCTTTTCATGATTGCCGAAAGTTTTCGCAAATCCAACAACTTTAAAAAAGCATTTGAGTGGTACGAAAAATTAATCAATTCAAAATATCCTGATCCAAAAATTATTTATTCATACGGATTACTGCTTAAAAACTTTGAACGATATGACGATGCTTCAAAACAATTTTATGATTACCTTTTTGAAGTTCCTGCTGATGCTGATGCCACACGTGAAATGAAAAATTGTGAAATCGTACAAATTTGGAAAGCCAATCCCAAAAAATTTACCATAAAAAATGTGGCTGAATTAAACACCATCTATTCTGATTATTCTCCATTTTTTGCAAACGATAAAATTATTTTTTCATCATCTCGTACTGAAGCAAGTGGGAATGAAATTTTTGAGTGGACAGGGCAAAAATGTTCAGATATTTTTGAATGTCCCAATCAAAATAATATCTGGGGAAAAACATTAAACGTAAAAGGAAATGTAAATACCAATTTTAACGAAGGTGTTGCTTGGCTTGATTCTACAGCAACTACAATGTATTTTACACAATGCAATGGCTCTGATGGAAAAGGTGTAAACTGTAAAATCTATTCTTCTTATTTTCAAAATAATGCATGGTCTAAACCCCAAGTTTTACCATTTTGTTCTGATTCATTTTCTGCCGGTCATCCTGCCATGAGCTTGGATGGAAAACGAATGTATTTTGCAAGTGATATGCCTGGAGGTTTTGGCGAAAAAGATATTTATTATATTCCTTATGATGCGATAAAAAATAAATGGGGAAAGCCTGTAAATCTTGGTGCAAATGTAAATTCAAAAGAGGATGAATTGTTTCCTTATGTGGATGAAAATAATGTGATTTATTATTCGTCAAAAGGATTTGTTGGTATGGGTGGACTGGATATTTTTAAAACACAAGATTCGTCAGGAACTTTTAAGAAGGCACAAAATTTACAGTTTCCAATTAATTCAGGTGGCGATGATTTTGGAATAAGTTTC
>Ga0194047_10001198_pt1 | contig 16269 bp, 13 predicted proteins | sample JunL225m_MetaG_2_FD_160070 | JGI IMG/M metagenome (GOLD analysis project Ga0194047, IMG submission 160070) | Anoxic zone freshwater microbial communities from boreal shield lake in IISD Experimental Lakes Area, Ontario, Canada - Jun2016-L221-5m | ecosystem: Environmental > Aquatic > Freshwater... | reverse complement strand
ACCCTGTTGAGCAAAATGCCATCGATAATGTATTTTATAATTTTGGGAAATGGGTAACCAGTGGAGGTGCGCTTTATCCAGCTTGGTATCAGAATAATTCTGATAATGCTAATCAATCATTGATTTATAAATAATGGAATTTTAAATCTAAGATTATGAAAACAATTAAGCTTAGAGAATTAAGCCAATTCTGCATCAGATTGAGTATAGCTTTGTCCATTCCTATATTTTTGGTGGGATTCAATTCATGTCAGAAAACGGATATTACAGCGTTCAAAGACAATGTGATGGTTCCTGTTAATTTTAAGTTTGAAACTACACATTCAATAGATTTCACCTTGAAGGTGAAAGATGTTGATAATGTGTCTGTGAGGGGTGTTGTTTGGAGTGTTTATTATGCAAATCCAATCGATTCGACAGGAACTGTCTCTGCCAATGCAAAAGTTGTATCTACGTTTATAACTGATTATTATGGGCAATCAAATACTATTCTTGAAATCCCTGATCATGTTTCGCAGATTTATTTAGCCACAACCTATCCAGGTTATCCGTCGCCTCTTGTTTTTGATGTAAATAGTGCGAGCATCAATTATACAGTTTATCCAGCAGGACACCCTGGTAATCAGTTGAAATCGGCTACAGACGATTCTCAATTTAAACCAAGTGTTGTGTACGACAATGTATACATCATGGGGCCATTAGGTACACAGGGAATTCCAACTTACATTGAGTCAACCAGAGATAAGATTTCGCAAGATTTCAAGAATAATATCAATGCTTCACTTCCCGAAAGGGTGCATCTACCATTAGGTGCAAACAAAGGTTTTTTGGATGATGCAACAAAAGCAAATATTCAGCTGATTGACAAGTGTGAAGTTTGGGTCACATTTGTCACGGAAGGTGCCGGTTATCGCAATGTACTTGGGTATTTTGGGTACCCGACAGATAGTCCTCCAAAAACAGCAGCAGAAATTAAAAAACGCATAATTGTATTTCCGAATGCATCACTTTCAGGATCAGGAGGTTTAATGGTTGAAGGTGACAAAGTGAAGTTGAAATATTACGATGAAAATACCAAAACGTGGGGAGATGTATTCCCTGCAAATTATACAATCAGTTGGTTTTTGATGCCTGATGGATATCCGAATATTGCGAATAAAGGTCTTAATGGTGAGAAATACCCACCTTTGTATACGATTCCCGCATTGAATTCTCCGACTTTTCTTCAACAGACCGTGATTCTATACGACGAAAAAGAGCAAAAAATGCTAATTGGATGCGAAGATACACAACGAAATGATAAAGGAACAGCTGGCGACGAAGACTTCAACGATGCGGTCTTTTATGCAACGGCCAATCCGATTACTGCTATCAACATTGAACATTTTAATAAAATCGTCGTGCCAATTGATACCGACAAGGATGGCGTGTACGATGCAAGTGACGAATATCCAAATGATCCTAAACGTGCTTTTAAATCGTATTATCCAGCCAAAGACACATGGGGAACACTTGCGTATGAAGACAAATGGCCTGAGAGAGGTGATTATGACTTCAACGATGTCGTTGTAGATTACAATACCACAATTGTAAAAAATGCGAGTGGACTAGTAGTGGATGTCAATACCAATTATCGCTTCAGAGCTGCAGGAGCTTCTTATCAGAATGCATTTGCTGTGCAGTTTGAAACAGCGGCAGACAATGTAGAAAGCGTAAGCGGAGCAGTGCTCGCTGGTGGCGTGTTCAATATAGGAGGTAATGGCTCGGAATTGAATCAAACTAAAGCAGTTATTCCAGTAAGTGATAATATCAATGCCCTCTTTGGAGGAAAAACGATGGTGAATACCATACTTGGTAATCCGAGTTTTCCCTACGTGACATTGCCCGTAAACGTCACTTTCAAAACACCAATAGACTTGTCAACATTAGGTGGTGCTCCTTACAATCCATTCGTTGTAGTTAACCGACATAGGGGAACAGAAGTTCATTTGCCAGGCAAACAACCAACTGACTTAGTAGACATGAAGTTATTGGGGACTGGATTAGACTTGACTAATTTTGATAAAAAACTATTTTATGTGGCAGATCAGTCATATCCATGGGCTTTACACATTCCTCAATTGTTTGATTATCCATCAGAACAACAAGCTATAGATGTTGTATTTTACAATTTTGGAAAGTGGGTGACAAGTGGTGGAGCATTCTATCCGGCTTGGTATCAAAATAATTCTGATAATGCCAATCAATCATTGATTTATAAATAAAATTTGATGTAACTTTGATGCCAAGATTCATCAGCTGATGTCATTTAATATTAGCTGATGAATTTTGAATGTGTAAATAATTCTACGGAATAAAGAGTCTACACTTTAACTTTTTGTCATTTCTTTGGTTTGAAATGGAATAATTTAACATATAAAATTTCATTCAAATAGGAATATGTGTATTTTTGTCAAATAATTTTCACTTTCAGCGCTTTTGTATAGGGCTTTTAATTAAGTTTGTATGCGAATTCACTTTTTAGAATATGACGTCAAATATTTTTGTGTTTTGCTTTAGGAAAAAATTATAATATAAAATCAATAAGTAACAAAGAATTATGAAGCCGTTGATAATGTTGGTTGATGATAGACCCGAAATAGCGAAGGTCATCAGTATGTATTTAAAAGGAAGTTACGACACCGTTTATTTTGAGAATGTGGTCGGTGCAATGGCTTATTTGCAAATGGGTAATTTGCCAAATTTGATAATCACTGACATCAACATGCCTGAGATTTCAGGGTTTGAATTTTTATCGCAATTGAAATCAAGTGTCTTATTCGCTACTATTCCTGTATTTGTATTGTCGAGTGTAGAGAGTAGCGCAGATCAGATTAAATTGTTAGAAATGGGAGCTGCAGATTTTATTCTAAAGCCCTTTAATCCTGAAGAATTGAAAGTAAGAATAGCAAAATGGATCAAGTCATAAAAAAACATTTCGTATGCATTAGTAAGCACCCATCTTGGATAGATGCAATCAAATCTATTGCAGCAGATGATGTATTTACTGTTTTTGAAAATGCAGTCCAAGCAATTTTGAAACTGCCGGATTTGCAAAATGTATCTTTCGTATTTATTGAACCAACAGATCCAGAGGCCGACAAGCATTGGATTAATCATATTAGGAAACAAGTGCGCAATACTTGTTTCCTAATATTGTTGAAAGAGAGTATCACCGTAGAAGACGCTAAAAAATACACTTCCTATGGAATAAACGATATTCTTAATCCCACATTATCGACCGATTTATTGGTGTCGCGGATTCGATTTCTCGAAAACCACGGTATCCAAATTGCTTTGTCTACCAGACAAATAAATCGAAATGTATTTGAATATCGGATGCCTCTATGGAAGCGTATTTTTGATGTTTGTTTTGTTTCAGTTGTTATTGTTTGCCTCCTTCCAATTTGGATTTTGGTGCCTATTGCGATTCTTCTAGAGAGTAAAGGACGGGTGATTTACAAATCGAAAAGGGTGGGAACTGGATATAAGGTCTTTGGGTTTTACAAATTTAGATCAATGTATTCTGATGCAGATAAACGACTGAAAGAGTTTGCAGACTTAAACCAATATGTGATTGATGAGGATACAAAAACTCATGAAGTTAGAGGTGTATTGGAAAAAGGTCAATCGCTTTTATACTCTGACGACAGCACTGTAGATGAGGCTACTTATCTTGAAGAAAAAAGAGCAGTACAGACTAAAGCTTTTGTAAAATTACAAAACGATCCTCGTGTAACCAAAGTGGGTCGATTTATAAGAAAATTTAGTATTGATGAACTGCCTCAGCTTTTCAACGTGCTCAAAGGCGAGATGTCTGTTGTCGGTAATAGACCTCTTCCTCTTTATGAGGCTGAACTTTTGACAACAGATAATTACCTCGAGCGTTTTCTTGCTCCTGCAGGATTGACTGGATTGTGGCAGGTGGAAAAACGAGGAAGAAATTCGCGAATGTCACCCGAAGAACGTAAGCAGTTGGATGTTATTTATGCTCAGGGTTACACTTTTTGGGGTGATATAAAAATTATCCTGAAGACTATTCCTGCGATGATTCAAAAGGAAGATGTTTAGATAAAATTAAAATCAGAATTGTGCATCTGATAAGAATGGATGTGAAAATTTATCAATAATGAAGAAGTATTGTTTGTTTTTTGTTCTATTTTTTGTTTCAGGCATAACTCTTTTGGCACAAGATGTAAGTATCGATTCGCTATACCGTACAGAAGAGTACAAGTTTCCTATCTTACCCAAATTCGCAGTTTTGTTTGATACAATAATGAGTCGGTCACCTCAGAGAATGAAACTTCAAGAGTCTAAATTAGACGCATTCTATAACTTAGGCTTAATTAAGAAAGATTGGATGAACTACATCTCAATGAGCGGAAGTTTTAGTTATGGCAAAGGAGGATCATTAGGCGTTGCAAAGGCGCCAGACGGCTCGATGACTACCTCATTGACAAACAGTGCTACAAGTACTTATGGTGGAGGAGTGGGTGTTGGGTTTTCTTTAGGAGCCATTCTGAATTACAAGACCAAAGTAAGAATGGCGAAAATAAAAGTTAATCAAGCGCAATATGAATTAGACATTATGTTGCAGGAATTACGATTTAAACTTTTTGAGCAGTATACTCAGTTAGAACGAGATATGGAGGCATTTAAAGCAAATAGTGGACTCATGGAGATGAATAATGCTCAGATAATTATATCGGAAAAAGAGTTTCGTCTTGGTCGCATTAATCTGCAGCAATTAATTAGCGCAAGACAATCTTATGTCAGTGCTGTAGCATCTTATGAGTCGATAAAAAGGAATTGCAAAATTGGCATTTTCTATTTCGAACAGTTGTCGGGTATGGATTTTAGACAATACCAAAACCCAAATCCAAACACTGAGCCAAGTCTTAATCCAAGTACCGAAACTAATACTGACAAATGAATTTTACCTATTTCATTAGATTGTTGATAAAACGATGGATTTGGCTTTTATTACTGCCAATTATAGCATCGGTGGCGATATATATGAAGACGAAAAAGTCTACAAAAACATATATGTCTACAATGACAATTTATACGGGGATCACATCTGGAGTTAGCATTGATGCTCAAACAACAATGATTGATTATTCGCAGGCTTTGATTGCTTACGATAATCTTTTGAATGTCATGAAATCAGAAAAGACACTTGATAATGTTGGCCTTCGTCTTTTTTGTAAAGTGATGATGTCTGGTGGAAAATCGGATAAAGTTATATCTTCACAGTATTATACATTTTTAATTAATTCAGTACCAGCAGAGGTAAAAAAACTAATCAATCCTAAGTCTGATACAGAAACCTACAACAAATGTAGGGATTTTATGAATAAAAATGACGACAATTATATTTATAATTTGATTCATAAATCGGGGACAAATTTTGGAATTGGTTCATTGTCAGGGATAAGTGTAAAACGACTAAATACAAGTGATTTAATTGAGGTTTCGTATCAAGCAAATGACCCGGGAATTTGCTATCAGACGTTGCTTATTTTGTTCGAAGAAACAAGAGCTAATTTTCAGGCATTAAAATCGGAGCAGTCGACGGAAGTACTAAAATATTTTGAAAGTCAGAAAAATGAAGTAAAAACCGTTTTAGATCAACAGGAACAAAGTCTTTTGACATTTAGTAAAGAGAATAAGATAATTAATTACGATGAACAGAGCAGATTGATTGTTTCTCAAAAATTTGGCGTAGAAGATAAAATGGATAACCTCAATATGGCTATTGAAGGCGCAGGAAAATCCATTCAAGAATTAGAGAAGAAATTAGGAGTTCAGAATAAACTCAGACTGAAATCGGATCAAATTGTCTCGATTCGTAATCAAATAGCTAAGTTAAGTGCAGAGCATGCTGCGCAATCATTTTACACATCAGACACCGCCACTATTTCTGCGACTTACGAAAGGAAGTTGAATCTGTTGAAATCTGATTTTAGGGCAGCAATTGATTCTATGCACCTCATTCAGAACACACAAGAAGGAGTTACGGTGGAAAGCATTCTTTCGCAGTGGCTTAATAATGTGGTTGCCTATGATCAAGCAAAAGCGCAAATGCCTATCATTGAGAGACGTACGCAGGCGATTAACCAAATGTTTGATCAATATTCACCTTTAGGGGCTGATGTGAAAAGACAAGAACGAGAAATTGCGGTTTCAGAACAACAATACCTTTCTGTTTTGTCGGGATTGCATTCTGCCAAATTGAAAGACCAGAGCTCAAAAATGGCTGCTGGATCTATTTCTGTGCTTGATCAGCCAACTTTCCCAACTTCATTTTTGCCGGATAAGAGTTCATTGAGAGCGACAATTGCATTTCTGGCGGTATTCTTGCTCCTGTTGGTACTAATAATACTTATTGAATTTGTTGACACGACAATTAGTAATGTTGCAAGGGCAGAACGGTTTTCTGGGTTAACAGTTGGATTTCTTTTCCCGCTAATTTCTGCAAAAAAGAAAAAAGTGGCTGTTGAGAATTTTGATGAGGTCGCTTCAAATTATTTAGCATTAGAGCTGTTGCGGGTGATTAAAGTCAATGCAGATACTGTAGCTGTCAATTTAATCAGTGTGTATGCTCAAGAGGGAAAGACATTTATTAAAGAGCGTTTGGAAAAAGCATTTCAGAATATTGATGAGAAAAGTGGAACTAATTTCAATGAATTGATAAAAATCAATGAATTTCCTGCCATTAGCAATCAATATTTTGATGAAAACGAAATTGAAAAAGGAGTCATAAATATTCTCGTTTGTAGAGCCAATAGAGGCTGGAAGCCTGTTGATACTCGAATAATTAATTTGTTTGAAGAACAAACTGGCACTAAACCTACAATATTATTGAATGGGGTTGGTGTTCAAGCGCTTGAAAATCAATGGGCGAATATACCAATTAAGCGAAATAAACTTGTGACCTTGTTCAATAAATTATTGAGCCTTGAATTTACTGTTAAAGACAAGTTTTGACATGAACATATTTGGAGGGTAATATAAAGTTCAACTATAGACTCAGAAAAATATGGAGAATCTACTTGAAGAGAAAACGAATCGGCTGTGGGATAAAGCGTATGTGAAACTGTTGGTTATTTCCTTTGTTGCGCTCTATGTTTATTTGATTGGTCAAACAGAACCGATTGTCGGCATTCTTTTGGCAATAGCTCCAGTAGCTATTTTGGCACTCACCTTACTCTTCGCGAATCCGCGCTTTGCTCTAATCACTTTATTTTATTACAGTTACTTTGCAATGGGGGTCACTCGATATATCCCTGCGCAATTAGGATTAGGTGTTGATGGATTGCTTCTGCTTACTTATTTGGCGTTGTTTTTTAAAAGTTACAAAGGGGATGTAGGTTTTTCTCGAGTTCGCAATGATTTGTCTTTAATCTGTTTGATTTGGTATCTTTATGCAATCTTTGAACTTCTAAATCCTATAGCTGAAAGTCGAATTGCATGGGTATATGCCATGAGAGGATTTTCGTTATACTTCTTCTTATCGATACCGGTTACTTTTGTCGTATTCAATAAATACCGCGATCTCAATCTCATCCTTAAGTTGTGGTTGATATTTAGTATTCTGGGTATTGCAAAAGGCCTTCAGCAACTCTATATAGGCATGGACTATGCCGAGCAGGCATGGCTCGACCATGGTGGCGCTTTGACTCACATCATTTGGTCTGGACTCCGGGTTTTTTCGTTTTATACTGATGCCGGTCAATTTGGAGCAACCATTGCACATAGTGGTGTTGTTTTTGCAATTATTGGCATTGGAGAGCTGAATCGAAGGCGGAAAATAGGTTATCTGATTGTTGCAGCGCTATGTTTCTATGGAATGTCAATTTCTGGAACACGAGGTGCTATGGCTGTTCCAGCAGGTGGATTTTTCCTTTTTCTGCTGTTGACAAAAAATTGGAAATTATTCCTGATAAGTGGATTTTTTATGGTCTTAGCTTTTGGATTCTTTAATTATACAAATATTGGAAACGGTAATGCTCAAATCAGAAGAATGCGCTCTTCGTTTGACAAGAATGACCCTTCGTTGAAAACCAGAATAGCGAATCAGGCAAGATTGAAGGTATATATGGCAGACAAACCCTTTGGTTGTGGACTTGGAACTACAGGGTCGTTTGGGTCGCAATATACTCCTTATCTTTTTGTTTCTCAGGTTCCTACAGATTCGTGGTTTGTAGCTATTTGGGTTGAACAAGGTGAGGTTGGTCTCACTCTTCATATATTTATTCTAGCTTATTGTTTGTTGCGGGGTACTTGGATTGTATTGACCAAAATAAAGGATCGAAAGTTGTATTATCAAACTTCTGGATTGCTTTGTGGATACTTAGGTATTGTAGGAGCTTCTTATGGAAATACTGTTTTTGGTCAAATGCCAACAAGTATTATAACCTATATGAGTTTAGCATTTATATTCATGGCACCTCAATATCAGAAAGAGATAGACGAAACTAATGCTCTGGCTCAAGAGCAGAAAATCAAAACAATTGCGATATAATCGATACCTGAAACACTAATAAATGCTGACTATGAAGAAACTAACCATTGTTGTTGCCACAGATAGCCATTATACCATTTTGTTGGCAGCGCTTCTGAAATCAATTGAAGAAACCGTCAGAAAAGGGCAATTACTTGATGTGTATGTGATTGACGATCACATTAGCAAATCTGCCAAAGCTAAACTGCAACGATCGGTTGATTCAGCGCTTACGACTCTGACTTTTAAAAGTGTAGATGAAATAATTCCTCAAGGCATAAATCTACCCATTGATAAAAGCTCCTATCCGTTGACGATTTATTTGCGCTTATTCATCCCAAGTTTTATACCGAAAGAAGTTGAAAAAGTGTTGTATCTCGATGTGGATATGATTGTCAGAAAAGACATTACAACCCTTTTTGAAACTGATTTAGGTGATAATATTGTAGCTGCGGTGCAAGATCCACGTATTTTGACATTTGACAATTCGTGGGGAGGCGTAAAAAATCATAAAGAGTTGGGAATTGCTGGAGATACCCACTATTTCAATTCTGGGTTGCTGCTTATGGATGCCAATAAATGGCGGAATCTACAAATAGCAGAAAAAACAGTAGAATGTATCAATGACAATCAGAAATACGTCAATTATCCAGATCAATATGGATTGAATGTGGTACTTGCAAATAAATGGTTTGAATTGGATGGTCGTTGGAATTATTTCTCGTGCTTTGACACAGAAGAGCCTTTTCTGATTCACTACACGGGTCGAAAACCGATTTACAAAACCTATGATAATAATCCTTTGTTTCTTGAAATTTTCAACAAACATCTGAGCCAAACGGCTTGGAAAAACTTGAAACCAATTGGCGAATCGAGGCGTTACATCAAGAAAATAAGAAACATTTTGGAGAAAATTATTAAAAAGCTCAGATAATACTACCATAATTGAAAGCATTTAGATATGAAAAATTTGAGTATTATAACGGTCAACTATAATGGTTTCGATATCACTTGTGAAATGATTGACTCTTTATATCTTGTTGGTTTTCAGGGAGAAATAGTAGTCGTTGATAATGGATCTCGGGTGAATGAAGCCAAACTGATTTCGGAGAAATACCCCAATGTTGTTGCCTTCTCAAGCGATAAAAATCTTGGATTTGCTGGAGGAAATAATTTAGGAATCGCTCGTGCCAAGGGTGATTATTTGCTTTTCATAAATAACGATACCACGTTTTCGGATAAGTTTTGGATACCTCTTGTTGAGCGATTGGATAGTGATACTGGGATTGGCATGGTTTGCCCGAAAATTCTTTTTGAATATGCTCCAGATACCATTCAATTTGCAGGATATACAACACTTCATCCAGTTACTTTACGAAACAATATGATTGGATTTAATGAAAAAGACAACGGTCAGCATCAAACAGCGATTTCAATCCCTTATGCTATGGGTGCAGCAATGCTTACGCGTAAGTCTGTTGTCGAAAAATCAGGACTGATGCCTGAATGTTACTTCCTTTATTATGAAGAGTTAGATTGGAGTGAGCGTATCAAAGAGGCTGGATTTTCTATCTGGTATGAACCAAGATCTCATATCTTTCACAAAGAAAGTGCCGCAACAGGAAGAATGAGCCCATTGAAGCAGTATTATCTTACAAGAAATAGACTTTTCTTCGTACGAAGAAATTTGAAAGGATTTTCTGCTTTTATTGCAATTTGTTATCAAATTTTAATATCTTTGGCTAAGAATAGTTTTGTTTGTTTAATAAAAGGGCGTTTTGCTTTATTATTTGCAACATTAAAAGGAGTTTTTCACGGAATGAAAATGGTATTGACTTATGGTGATTAGCGTTGTTGATTTTTTGCTGTTTATTTTGTTTGGTATTCCTGTTTGTTATTTGGCTTTTTTTGCCTTTGCTTCTGTATATCGGAAACCTGAGCCAGAGCCAACATCTGAAACGCCGCATAGTTTTTTAATTCTGATTCCTGCTTTTAAAGAAGATCGGGTGATATTGGAATGTGTTGATGCTTGCCTGAAACAGGATTATCCGAAAGACCGTTTTGATGTCGTGGTTATCGCTGAAGGAATGAACGCAGAAACACTTGAAAGACTGGGTAGTTTGCCCATTATTGTCAAGAATATTACGCTCAAAAAACGCACAAAAGCTAAAGCGTTAAACAAAGGAATGAAGGATTTTTCAGGGTACGATGTTGCGTTGGTACTGGATGCTGACAATATCATTGAAGTTAAATTATTGCAGAAGTTTAATGCGATGTTTAACCGAGGTGCAACTATTGTGCAGGGTCATCGAACGGCTAAAAATCACAACAATAGCATCGCTTTATTAGATGCGATGAGTGAAGAGATTAATAATTCCATCTTCAGAAGAGGGCATTACAACCTGGGATTGTCTTCAGCTCTTATTGGCTCGGGAATGGCATTTCGATTTGATCAATTTAAATCAATTATGACTCACGTGGATGTGGTAGGTGGTTTTGATAAAGAGTTAGAGCATATCTACTTGATGAACAAAGGTAAAATTCATTACCTGCATCATGCGATGATATTGGACGAGAAAATTCAAAAAAGTGACCATTTTGCACAGCAACGTCGTCGATGGATGGCTGCACAGATTGAACATCTTGAGCGTTTTTTCCCACTTTTTATGCTTGGTGTTAGACAAAAAAACATTGATTTCTGTGATAAAGTTTTTCAGATGCTTTTACTCCCAAGAATCTTGATTTTGGGTGGAGTCGCTTTCTCGACTATTCTTTTCAATACAATCGACCCGGGTGATATGGGTCATAAATGGTATTATTTGCTTTTATTAATGTTGCTTGCTTTGTTTATTGCCATTCCACGAAAATTGGTTAGCAAAAAATTAATGGTTGCATTGTTTACTTTGCCAAAAATATTTGTGATTGTTTTCTTGAATATGTTTAAACTAAGACAGGCAAACGAAAGGTTTATACATACACCTCACGGAAAGAATTGAATTTGATAAATATATTGATTATGAGTATATTAGGTTCATTTTTATTTGTTTTATTCTGTGTTCCCATCTCTTACTTGTCGTTTTTCGCGTGGGCATCTGTTTTTAGAAGAAAGGAACCAGAACCGTCATTGAAAAATGCGCGTAAGATGGTGATTCTATTACCCGCTTATCGCGAAGATTTCGTGATAGAAGAGAGTGTTGAATCGTGTCTGACCCAGATATACCCGAAAGAATTAGTTCAAGTTGTGGTTATATCTGATAAAATGAAAGACGAAACTAATCTGCGTCTTTCGAAATTGCCAATCCGCGTAATTAAGGTTGAATTTGAGAAAAGTACCAAAGCCAAATCACTAAATTTTGCGCTGAAACAGATTGAAGGATTTGATGTGGCCATTATACTTGATGCGGACAATGTGATTGAGCCATTATTCCTGCAAAAAATAAATGGAGCTTTTGAATCTGGAAATAGAATTGTTCAAGCCCATCGGACTGCTAAAAACTTGAATACTAATTTCGCAATTCTTGATGCAGTGAGCGAAGAAATAAACAACTCAATTTTCAGGAAAGGTCATGCTAATGTGGGAATGTCCTCTGCATTAATTGGTTCTGGAATGGCATTTGAGTTTGAACATTTTAAATTTTTGATTGACAACGTGCAGTCTATTGGAGGAGAAGACAAAGAGATTGAACATACTGTATTGTTGGATGGTATTAAAATTCATTATCTGCATCATGCTGAAGTGCTTGATGAGAAGATTCAGCGTCCTGCCGACTTCTCCAACCAACGCAAACGATGGCTTTCAGCACAGTTTGAGATTCTTCAACGATTTATTCCTGAGTTTTCAGCAGCTCTTCGCACTGGCAATATAGATTTTTGCGACAAGGTAATACAAATGGCATTTCCACCGCGCATTTTACTGATTGGGGTATTGTTTATAATGACAGTCGCCACAACATTATTTGACCCCTCAGCAAGTGTTAAATGGTGGGTGCTTTTCGGTTTGCTTTTCTTAACGTTGCTAATCAGTATACCAAGGCGCTTGTTTTCGATGCAAATGTTGAAAGCATTTTATTCTATTCCATACGTCTTTTTCTTAATGTTCACGAACTTGTTTAAATTAAAAGGAGCAGGAAAACATTTTATTCACACACCACACGGCACTGACCCAAAATAGTAGAGCCGTTTTATTGTTTTACACCTAATCTAAATCGGTATGAAAATTGCCATCGAAGCACAGCGAATTTTCCGCCCAAAGAAGCACGGCATGGATTTTGTCGCTCTTGAAATGATTCGTGAACTGCAGAAAATTGATACAGTAAACGAATATCGAATCTACATTAAGCCCGACACAGATCGATGTTTATCAGAAACTTCTAATTTTAAGATTGTAGAGTTGCCTGCATTTGGCTATCCGATGTGGGAGCAATGGTCTCTACCCCGAGCCGTTGAATCGTGGAAGCCCGACATCTTACATTGCACGAGTAATACTGCTCCAATTTTTACTTCGGCGAAATTGGTAATCACGTTACATGATATTATATTTCTTGAAAAAGGTCACGAAGGTGGTGCTAAGAACAAATCTTTCTACCAGCAAATGGGGAAATATTACCGAAAATTAGTTGTTCCTTTGGTATTGAAAAAGGCAACTAAAATCATCACCGTATCACGTTTTGAGCAGAAGCGAATTACAGAAGCACTGCAGCTGCCAGCTGATAAATTAACAGCTGTTTATAACGGATTTAGCAACTACTTTTATCCGAGAGAGAAAGATGCTCATGTGGTTACTAAGTATGGATTACCGGATAGATATTTCTTTTTTTTAGGGAATACCGACCCCAAGAAAAATACACGTCGAGTATTGGAAGCCTATTCTGCGTATCTCAAAACTTCAAATGCTCCGGCAAAATTAGTCATTGCTGATCTAAAAGAGGAGTTTATATCACATTTTGATATCTGGAAAGATGAGGCATTTCGTAAAAATATAGTTTTATTGGGATATGTCTTCAATACAGACTTACCAACTATTTATTCTATGGCTGACATCTTCCTTTACCCGTCATTGAGAGAAAGTTTTGGTATTCCTATTCTTGAATCTATGGCGTGCGGTGTGCCAATTATCACTTCCAACACCTCTGCAATGCCCGAAATTGCTGGGAACGGTGCTCTGCTGGTAGACCCATTTAATGAAAATGACATTTTAGAAAAAATTTTACTTTTAGAAAATAAACCAGAGATTGTACTGAAACAAAAAGAGTATGGTTTGTCTCGGGTAAAACTATTTTCGTGGAGAAAAACGGCTGAAGATGTGTTGTTGATTTATAACTCAATTATGAACCAAAAATTAAATTAACAATGGTTGGAAAGATTAAAGAAAAATTGAAGTCTCACAGTGGTCTTAAAAAGCTGATACTTTGGATGATAGCATCACCTTATGGCGCAAGACCACGATTGTGGGTCAGGTTATTTGTTAATCCAATACTACATACCAGACAAGGTAGTTTAAGAGTTATGGCGCGTTTGGATGTTTTCCCGTTTAATGGTTTTGTACTTGGGAAACATTCATTCGTTGAAGATTTTTCTACTATCAACAATGGAGTTGGAGATGTTTACATAGGTACTCGATCTCGAATTGGGTTAGGGTCGACGGTGATCGGACCTATATCTATAGGCGATGATGTACATATTGCTCAAAATGTAGTGTTATCTGGTTTAAATCATGATTATGAAGATGTAACTCGAACTATAGCTGCGCAAGGTGTAAATACTTCTACCATTGTGATCGAAAACGATGTGTGGATTGGTGCGAATAGTGTAATTACAGCAGGTGTTACTATTGGTACGCATAGTGTTGTGGCGGCAGGAAGTATAGTGACAAAGTCTATGCCACCTTATTCAGTTTCGGCAGGCATACCAGCTAAGTTAATGAAGAAATATGATTTCGATAAAAAAGAATGGATTAAAGTAAAAGATTAAACTAATCTGAATTGGAAATGAAAGCATTGGAATTGGTTTTCTGGATATCTGCATTTGTGGTTTTTTATACCTATTTGGGGTATGGTCTCTTGCTTTTTATTTTGGTGAAAATCAAAAGAGTTTTTCTGACAAAACAAAAAAGTCCTGAGTTTGAAGAACTTCCTGAAGTGACACTTTTTATTACGGCTTGGAACGAAGAGAGCGTCATAGAAGGCAAAATGAAGAATTGTAGAGAGTTGAATTACCCAAAAGATAAGTTGAAAATCTATTGGGTGACCGATGGCACTACAGATAGCACCAATGAAAAGCTGAAAACATATCCTGAAGTCACAATCGAATACAGACCCGAAAGGCTTGGCAAAACTGCTGCAATGACCCGAGGAATGGCTTATGTAACTACTCCAATTGTTATCTTTACGGATGCGAATACCTTTTTAAATCCTGATTCGATTCGTATCATTACCAATCGATTCGCAGACCCAAAGGTAGGCTGTGTGGCTGGTGAGAAGCGAGTGATGCAGCAAGAAAAAGATAAAGCTGTGTCAAGTGGCGAAGGGTTTTACTGGAAATACGAATCGAAACTCAAAACGTGGGACGATGAGTTGTGCAGCGTTGTTGGAGCAGCAGGTGAGTTGTTTGCTATTCGTACAAATCTGTTTGAAGCGATGCCAAAAGATACGCTTTTAGACGACTTTATCCTTTCGTTGCACATCGTTCAGCGTGGATACAAAATTGCCTACACTCCCGATGCTTACGCTGAGGAAACATCGTCAGCCGAAATGGCTGAAGAGGAAAAGCGCAAGGTTCGTATTGCGGCCGGTGGCTTGCAGTCGGTGTGGCGATTGCGATCGTTGCTCAATGTTTTCAAATATGGAACAGTTAGTTTTCAATACATTTCACACCGCGTGTTGCGTTGGACACTTACGCCTTTGTTGCTCTTCTTGCTTATTCCTATCAACATCGCCATAATCGTTATTCAACCGGATAATCTGTTGTATGTCACTATTTTCGTATTGCAATTGCTGTTTTATACAGCCGGACATGTTGGTAAATTATTAGAACAACGTAAAATCAGATTCAAAATATTGTTTATTCCCTACTATTTCATTTTTATGAACATTTGTGTGTTCAAAGGCGTGGCTTATCTGCGAAAGAAGCGAAATGATGGCGCTTGGGAACGAGCCAAAAGAGCGTAATTAATATAAATTCCTATAAAGCGATGGATAGAAAAAGAGTTTTGGTGACTGGTGGATCTGGTTTTTTGGGTTCACATCTTTGCGAGAGATTGTTGAATGACGGTCACGATGTAATTTGTTTGGATAACTATTTCACAGGTAGCAAGCAGAATGTAGTGCATCTGTTGGATAATCCATATTTTGAACTGGTTCGTCACGATGTGATTACACCGTTTTATGCCGAAGTAGATCAGATTTTCAATTTGGCATGTCCTGCATCGCCAATTCATTATCAGCACAACCCGATTAAGACCATCAAAACATCTGTGATGGGTGCCATCAATATGTTGGGCTTGGCAAAACGAGTGGGAGCTAAAATTCTGCAAGCCTCTACCAGTGAGGTGTATGGCGATCCTTCGGTGCATCCACAACCCGAATCGTATTGGGGGAATGTGAACCCAAATGGAATTCGCTCTTGCTACGATGAAGGAAAACGTTGTGCGGAGACGCTTTTCATGGATTATCACCGTCAAAACAATGTGAAAATTAAGATTATCCGCATTTTCAACACCTACGGAC
>Ga0194047_10001197_pt1 | contig 16273 bp, 23 predicted proteins | sample JunL225m_MetaG_2_FD_160070 | JGI IMG/M metagenome (GOLD analysis project Ga0194047, IMG submission 160070) | Anoxic zone freshwater microbial communities from boreal shield lake in IISD Experimental Lakes Area, Ontario, Canada - Jun2016-L221-5m | ecosystem: Environmental > Aquatic > Freshwater... | reverse complement strand
ATGCGGGTTACAGCTCGCGCCTTTGCTTTCAAAGCGATGAGCTAGCCACGTACGCGGGCAAACAATTTATCGACTTATACAAATCATTTATTCTATAACCGCCGTAAGGCATAACAACAAACAAAATGGCAACAAAGAAAAAAGTAACTGAAAGAATCAAAACGTTTGAAGATGCACAAAAAGAAACTGGCCGTCAGGATGTGCCGGATTTTTCAAACGTGCCGGAAGATTTACGCGCCTACTTTGAGGCACAGTACAAAACAATCGTCATAGCAGAGGCTTTGAATGAAGGTTGGAAAGCTAACTGGGAAGATGACAGTCAAAAGAAGTGGTTTCCTTGGTTCTATATGTCCTCTTCGGGCTTCGTGTTCAGCGATACGTATTGCGACTACTCGATTGCGACTGCGGGTAACGGCTCGCGCCTTTGCTTTAAGAGCGATGAGCTAGCCACGTACGCGGGCAAACAGTTCGTTGAGATTTGGAAAGATATTATTCTGAAGTAAAACATTGGGGTTGTTTGTCTTTGTGGGTTGTCCTCTTCGGGCTTCGTGTTCAACGATACGAATTACAACTACTCGAATGCGAATGCAGGTAACAGCTCGCACCTATGCTAAGATATCCAAAGACAAAGACCTTGCCACTTGGCAAAAAAATACTCATTCAAAAGGTGCTGGTAGGGAAACCGAAAGCTCCGATAAGAAAAGCAAAGAAATGAAAAGAGTTAGCAATTTATACGACAGCATCTGCACCCTCGAAAATCTGTATTTAGCCTACAACAAGGCTAAACATGGTAAAACGAATACATATGGCGTGAAGCACTTCGAAAAAGAGTTGGACAGCAATATCCTACAAATACAAAAAGAGTTGATTGAGGGCATTTACGCAACATCTGAGTATAGTGTTTTCACCATAACAGATCCCAAAGAACGGATTGTTTATCGTCTACCATTTCGTGACCGCATAGTGCACCACGCCATAATGAATATCTGCGAAACAATATGGGTGTCTGTCTTTATCTCCAACTCTTACTCGTGCATCAAAGGTCGTGGAATTCATGGAGTGCTGAAACATTTAAAACGTGATTTAAAGGATATTGAAAATACGACATACTGTCTGAAGATGGATATCCGAAAATTCTACCCATCGGTAGACCACTCCATTTTGAAAAACATTGTTCGTCGCAAAATCAAAGATGTTCGTCTTTTGGCGTTGATGGATGGTATTATTGACTCCGCTCCTGGTATTCCGATCGGCAATTATCTATCTCAGTTTTTCGCCAATTTGTACCTGTCTTATTTCGACCACTGGCTGAAAGAAACAAAGCAAGTGAGGTACTATTACCGGTATGCCGATGATCTTGTGATTCTGTCGTCTGATAAATCATATTTGCACAGCTTGAGACAAGATATTGACGACTACCTGAGGCGAGAGTTAAATCTTCAGCTGAAGGATAATTACCAAGTATTCCCAGTCGACGTGCGCGGCATTGACTTCGTTGGTTATGTATTCAGGCACTCTCATATTCTGATGCGAAAAACTATCAAACAGCGGTTCTGCAGAAAGGCCGCAAAACTCAACAAAAGACAACTGGATAACAAACAATATAAAATGCTGATAAGTCCGTGGATTGGATGGGCAAAACATTGCAACTCGAAGCATTTATTAAAAACTGTACTGAATGAAAAAGTTCTCTGATTTTGGAATAAAAACGAATGAAGATAAAACCATTTTCGCTGTTCCTACAATCTCGATTGAAGAGGTGACCAACTGCGAAATAGAGGTGATTGATTTTGAAGCAAATGTAAAGACCAGGCATGGAGATGGAAGAGTGATACTCAAGGTGAAATATGAAGGCATTGAGCGTAAGTTTTTCACCAATGCAACACCGATAAAGGAAGCTCTTCAGAAAATAGATAAACAGGACTTTCCTTTTGTCACAACAATTAAGCAACAACGATTTGGATCAGGTAGTGGTAAGACATTTTATTTCACATAATAATTTAAGTATGAGCGCACGCGTTAATTACGAACAATTTGCACCACGCACAGGCAGCCACTTCGATTGGATGGTGGCGTATGCTGAGCGCATCACCGAAGCGGTGTTGGCGAGATACATCTATTCAATAGAGAAAAAGCTGGATGAGTTGAAGCCAAACGAAAGATTTTACTTCAAAGATGTAGATACAAAGGATCCTGAGTTGCTAATAAAATCGATTTGCCAGTTTGTAGAACACAAACCCGAATATCACATTAGTAAAGATTGGCAATTTATAATGAAAACTAGATAATTGAATTATGGGAAAAAGATCGTGGAGCGAAGCGGATAAACTTTTACTGCAGGAAAAATATGGAAGTAGCACATCGGAAGAACTGAAAGAACTATTTCCAAATCATACTTATTCGGCTATTAAAGCAAAAGCAATTATTCTGAAATTGAAAAAAGATACGTCTCATTTCCATTTTTCAGAAAATCAAATTTCAGAGCTAATCGATCTGTATCCATTCACTTCAAATATTGACTTGGCAAATCGTTTTGGATGTTCGATTCACTCGGTTGAAAACAAAGCTCATAGACTGGGATTGAAGAAAGATTTAGAACATATCAGACAGACAAGCAGAGAGCGATTCACAGAAGATCATCCAGCTCGAAAGTTTCATTATCAAAAAGGACGAACTCCAGAAAACAAGGGGCTGAAACAAATTGAATTTATGAGTGAAGAGGCTATAGCGCGCTCTAAAGCTACTCGCTTCAAAAAGGGTCAGCTAAGTTGGAATCATAAGCCAATTGGGTCAGAACGAATAGATAAATATGGATATGTGTCTATTAAAGTCGAAGAGCCAAATATATTTAAACAAAAGCATAGAGTGATATGGGAACAGCATCATGGCCCGATACCTAAAGGCTTCAATATTCAGTTTAAAAATGGAATAAGAACAGATTTTGCAATCGAAAACTTATACATCATCACCAGATCTGATCAACTGAAAACCGAAAATTCATTGATTGCAAAATATCCCAAAGAGGTGCAACTAGCCATACAAGCCAAAGGGGCATTAAACAGACAAATTAATAAACTATTAAAGCAAACAGACAATGAGCAAACAAATTAACACAGGGATAACCCTTGTAGATGTCCGGACAGAAGCAATGGACACCATTCAACGACTAAAGGCTGGATCTATGGATGTGAAGACAGCATCTGAAATTCGAAATTTGTGCAACACCGTCATAGATGTTGCCAAAACGCAAGTGGAGTTCATAAAAGCTATTCCCAATAGTGTGAAAGAACAGATGACCGCCACAGAGGTGAAAGCAATAGCCGGTACACTCACCGATAGGGATGCTGAGCTTGATGCGTCTATGGTGCAAATAAAAGATAGTATGAATAAACCTTATGAATCAGGCAAATGAAAACCTTTTTAAATGGACATAAAAACAGCAATTAATAACGGATACTGTATCATCTGTGAGAACGCAGATGATCTGAGAAGATTAGCCCCTTACTTTCGCCGTCCATTGACGGAGAAAGACGTACAAGAAGAAAAATTTCCATGTTATGCTTATGCGCCCCACGGAAAGGGTGTCGGGTTTAGCTCAGGGTCTTCTTTTTGTGATAGAGCTCTTCCAACGATACATGCAAAAGAATTATCGAATAATTAACCGCCACAAGGCTTAATATTTTTGAAAAATGGATAAATTATCTCATTTAAAGAACCTACTCACCGCCGAACTCGGCAATGAGTTTAAAGGACAAATCGACATCATTGTCGATAGAACGGTGAAATTTATGGAGGAAAATATTTTTCGCCAAACTCGGAAAACAATTCCATTAGTAAGATCCGATGGAAGTGTGGGAACTATAATACTACCAGAGCCAAGTCCGCTAGAAGATGCTCTATCCAAATTGGACTCATTATTGCGTAAATCAGGATTAACCAATGAGGATCCTGAAGAGGAAAAAAATAATACGTTTCTTCTTGCAAGATCAGCATCCATTCAGTCATTTAAGTATAGAATCATTGATTACCCGGATAAAAAGGAGCATTGGGAGTTGTGCATATCAGAATTGGAAAATATCACATTCGAATCAATACGTGCAAAATATAATTTATAACAATCAAAAAACTAAAAGCAAACTAAAAGCAAAATGGAAGCAGAAAAAGAAGTAAAAAAAACAGGGATTCAGTTAATAACTGAAGAGCGCCAAAGACAAATTGAAGTAGAGGGCTTTGCACCTGAGCATGACTTAGGTTATGTTGATGATGAATTAGCTTACGCAGCTGTATGCTATGCAATTCCAGGAGATAACCGTATTTATGTAGGTGATAAACCTGAACTATGGCCATTTCTTGAAAAGTATTGGAAACCTGCAAAATGCGAGTTCTCGCATGATAGAAACTATATAAGCGAGAGAATTAGAGAACTCCAAAAAGCAGGCGCACTCATAGCCGCAGAGATAGATAGATTGAATAATGATCAGGTAAAAGTTTTTAAATTCTTCACAGAAGACTATCATTATGCGTGTTCTGGAACAACTGAACAGGAAGCCCGGGAATACTTAACCGAATATTTAGATGATTCCGAAATTTTGAAAGTGGAAGAAATACCTGAATCGCTATGGGATGAACGGACGATTACTATGTACGAAGATAATGACAAAGAAAATGAGCCGTTCCAAATGTCTATTCGTGAATGCCTTGAGGATGATGAATCATCTCTCATATTTACTAACGATCCAGAATGGATTAATTAAACATATAATATTAACAATCAAAAAACTAAAAGTAAAATGGAAGCAAAAAAAGAAGTAATCGCAGAAGTAGGTATGGTGGTAATAACCACTGATGATAAGATTAAAGCTGTTGTTGAGCAAATTAATGCTGATTCTTATTATCTCAAGAGGTTTGATATGGAAACCATAGGGAAGTATGGCTGGGAAGGCAGAAGTGCTAATATTATAGATATTGAAGGAGAGAATGGAGAAATTATCTATCATCCCAATTGGGTTGGGTCTAAGATGGTGGAATCGGACACTTGTATTTTAGTAAAAAAAGATTGCGTAACATTCAAAGAAATGAAAGCTATTTTCGACAAAGCAAGAGAGTATAATAAAATTGCCCTTGAATTTATAGAATCTAAAGGTGGTACGTCTTTTCGCCGAGACAGATTCGGGATCGGTGGAGGAGTCGAATCTATTCTATTCGAGAATGACAAACCCTCTAAAGAATGGAAAGCCATTAGCCGGAAACGAAGTAACGAATATGTGCCTGCAAAAAAGGATTCTCAAATTGCGATTGAAATTGAAAAATTGCCTGTTGTGAAAAAAAAAGAAATGACCCGAATATTCGGATTTCCAGATACTCAGTTTGTTGGCAATCGCGTATACTTTTCACCTGGTATTGAGACTGTAAATGAAGGGTATATCCTTGACGTATCTGCTGGTTGTATTATTGCCATCAAAGAGGGAATGCAGATTATTAAAAAATCAGAATACTACGCATTGAAAGGAGAATAAACGATGCCCACAAAACCGATATTATTCAGCACCCCGATGGTGCAAGCCCTACTTGCTGGGCGCAAGACAATGACCAGGAGAACTAAAGGACTGGAGTCATTCAATGACAATCCGGATGAATGGGATTTTTCAGCAATAGGTACACACCCTGATTCCGATGAAGATTCTGAAAAGATATATGCTTATTTTCATATAAAAGACTCTGAGACATGGGTGTATAATAAACTACCGTATGCAGTTGGCGATATTCTTTGGGTGAGAGAGACGTTCACGATATTAGAACCGGAGCATTGCGAAGGTATGAGTAAGCGTTTCTTCTATAAAGCTGATCAGGTGGAAGAAGAATGGAGATTAGACTGTATAGCCGATGGATATTCGTATAAATGGAAACCATCTTTATTCATGCCTCGCGAAGCAGCTCGCATCTTCTTAAAAGTGACTGACATAAAAATAGAACGGGTGCAGTCAATTAGCGAAGAGGATGCAATTGCTGAAGGATTCGAGCAGCATCGTCCTGATATTGATTGGCTTTCGGCTAGATTTGAATTTAAAGCTATTTGGAGGACAATTAATGGTTTGGATTCATGGGATATAAATCCGTGGGTAATAGCTTACAAGTTTGAACGAGTAGAAAAACCGGAGGGATTTTGAAATATTAATCGCCCTGGGCGGGCATAGTAAAACCCACAAATAAAAGTATGAATTGGAAAGAAGCAGAAGTATTATTATCAGAAGGTAAAATGATTACAAGACCATTTCTTTCATGGAGTGAGAAGCATTTTATTTTCAAACAAGTACCATCTACAATTGGCAAAGATATAGTGCCAAAGATGCAGTCACTTCCACAAAGCGTAAAGGATGAATTTCAGCGAAGATTTGATTCACCCAGCGAGCAATTGACGGAAATTTATTATGATGATCAATACGCATTGGTTGGTCCTAGTAATCAGATTAGCGGATGGTTGCCCAAAGAAGAAGACATTCTTTCGCCAGAGTGGGAGGAATACCGCCCGTAGGGTGTATCATTTATAGAATAAAGAGGTCAATCCATTTTGGGTTGACCTCTTTTGGTTTTTGCCAAAAATCCCCCACACCCCCTAATTTTAAAAAGACAAAATACAAATAAACGAAATTGAAAAATATTTCTCAAAAAGCTGGACACACAGACACACAGACACACATAACAGTTATTTTTCAAAAAACAAAACTATTTAACTAACTAATAATGAATATATTAAATTATTTTTCTTATTATATTATATGTGTGTCTGTGTGTGTCTAGGTATTTTTTCTGTAAGTCCGTGTGTGTATGTTAATTTATTTCACAAATGTGTTTGTGTGTCCAGTTTTTCCGAAAATGGCGTTTGTGTGTCTGATTTTGGGGTTGTGTGTCTGTGTTTTGGATAGACCAACAGTGTTATATTGTTGAAATACAGTTATTTAAGTTTTAGAAACTTCAATTTGTGAGTCTGTGTGTCTGTTTGTCCAGAAAATCGCACGCCAGAAAACAAAATATTTTTTTTCTTTTCGTGCTTCCACTATTTTTCAAATAATATATATAGTCTATAAAGTACAATATATATTACTTTTTATTTTTATAACTAACTGAATATTAATATATTTGTATTCAAATTAAATGTTGCGTATGGAAAGCCAAAGACCTTATATTGTACTCGATTTGCCCAATTATTTGATTGATTTCCTCTATCATGAGTTCAAAATCGGGAAAAAGGACGAATTGATGCTGAATCGCGACAATTGCATTGGCAAATACATCAATTCGATGTGGGAAAGTTCACCGCTTCCGGTGAAGAAACGTAAAGCCGAAAACCCAGTGAAACTTCTGCTCCCGATCAACCAGGACGATCACTACAAACTAAGCCGTTCGTTCATCTATGTTTCTGACCTCAAGCACCGGATGATTGTCGATTATCTCCAATCGTCGTTTGAGTTGCGGAGAGACCAGTTTTTCAACGAAGCATACAAAAGAGGGTACAAACAGGTTGACATCATAGAGGCATTTATGAAAGCCTACGGAATGAAGAATAATAGCATGAATTTTGATCAACTGAAGAAAATGGACTACCGAAAACGCGAATATTTGCGCGAAAACATTGCAAAAAACATTCAAAGTATTATATATCAGTGAATTAAAAAATATTTAAGTAATTTGTCCCTTTTTTTCCCGTTTAAGGTTAAATTCTCAAATTAGTAATATGAACACAGAAAACAAAAGAGCCGACATCTATTCGGTCAGTTTCTTGAAGCCATCGAACTGTTCGATGATCATGCTATATAATAAAGGTGTTGCCATTGTGAACGGCACTTTTATTAAATTAAATGGGTTGATGAAAATCAGTTACGAAGAAGCCAGCGATGCTTTCGGAATTTTGATCACTCAAAAATTCAGTGCTATCGCTTCGGATACCTCTCCCGAAAATCGCGCTTACTTGGAATCGTTGTGTGGAATTCCTCTCATTTTGCAAATCACTTATTCTAATGGTGTGAAAAAAGTGCTCGGTTCTATAGACCGACCTGTTGTTTTATCTTTCAGTAACGGTGGAAATCCAACCGTCTATACTCTTACTTTTCAGCGCATTGATAGAGGAACTGCACTGCTTTATCAGTCCTTTTCTTAGCTTTTTTTAAGGCGTAAACTTGCATTATAAATTAATGTGAGTTTACGCTATGCCTTATCCCTATCTTCTCGATGCGATTGTTCGCGGCAAATGGGCCATCCACGATGGTACTGCAATTGCCTATCTCGAAACTGCCGCCAAACTGATTCGCGGTGAGTATTCTCCCGAAAATGCTTCACGCCGAAGCGAAACCAATCCAATAGAAATTTTGCTGGACAATGGCAAAACTATGGCAGCCGGTGGCTCAAATAGTTTTGACACTGCACCTGATAGAAGCACCATTATCATTCCGCTGCAAGGTGCGATGCTGAAATACGGTACCATGTGCACGTATGGCACAGAAGAGATTGCTGCTGTGATTCGTCAAGCGGCCGATTCACCACGAATCGACTCTATCGTGATCGATTGCCACTCCGGTGGTGGTTCGGTGGATGCAGTTGCGCCCATTTTCGACGCCATTGCTTATGCCAAATCGAAAGTGCCCGTGGTGGGATGTGTCGATTTGATGTGTTCAGCTGCGTTGTATGGCTTACTGCCATGTGATGAGATTATGGCAGCTAATGACATTTCGTGCGAAGTAGGCTCTATCGGTGTGATGATGAGCTTTATGGATTATGCCGACTACTACGAATCACTTGGCATCAAAGAACATCTGATTCGCTCTACACTGAGTGCTGACAAGAACCTGGCTTTTGAATTGGCACGAAAAGGCGATTACACTCAGATACAAACTGAGGAACTGGATCCAATCGCTCTAAAATTTCAGAACGATGTGAAAGCTTATCGAGGAGCAAAACTCGATTTGTCGGTTGAAGGACTGCTTAACGGGCGGACATTCTTCGCACCCGATGCGCTCAAAAATGGACTGATAGACTCAATCGGCTCGATGGATGCGGCAATTGCACGCGCCAAACAGTTGGTTGATATCCGCACAATAAACAATTATTACTAACCAATCAATTATTTTTTTATGAAAAATTTCGCGATTCTTTTGGCTTCGATGGTCAGATTTTTGGGAGTTGAAAAGCTCTCCGAAAATGCAGAAGGCAAAAGTGTATTGACCGATGATCAGGAAGGAAAGATTTTGGGCAAGTTTGGTCAACTTTTTCTTGACAAGTTCAAGGAAGATTTGGCTGCACAGGCTGAAACTGTAACTCCTGAAAGCACAATGGCATTCGATGAAGCTGTCATTGCGTTGGCTCAGAAAGATGTTGAATTTGCTGCGTTCAAAGCAAAATCGACCGCTGCCATTCAAAAATTGACCGACAAGGTTAAAAAACTGAGTGAAGAAACCGTTGACGACCTCTCTACAAAGGTGGAAGGCAACAAAAATGCTGAAAAAATGGCTTTCAAACCCGACATGACATTAGTCCACAACATTGTGTTGTCGGATTATCTGGCTGGGCGCACTGCTCAGTACAGTGGTAGCGATACCATTGACACCACTGAGCTGACTGCTGAGTTTGGTAAGTATGTGACAGGCGAACGCATCAACATCCTCAAGAAGTTGACTGCCAAAACCACGTCCATCGAGTATATGACCACGCTGATTAGCGACAAAACGGAAGTTCGGGCTGCAAGTGCCGAAATTGCGACTGTTGTTCAGCAGTTCACTTCGAAATGGACTCCATCTTCGAAATCAACGTTCAAACCGTTGACCATCAAAAACCGCAAGCACAAAATCAACGTGCCTATTACTCCGTCCGACATAATGGACAAGTATTTGGGTTTCATGTACACCGAGGAGTTAAATCCTTCGGATATGCCGATTGTGAAATACATTATCGAAGAGCTGATTTTGCCAAAAGCAGAAGAAGATCGCGAAATGAAGATGTTGGCAACTGGTAAATTCGTTGAGCATACTGCTACGGCTGACGGTCAGGCTGGTACTGCTCCTGAAGATGCTTTGGACGGTTATGTGACTATCCTCAAAGATTTGAAAACGGCAGGCAACACCGATGTAACTTGGTTGTTGAACGGCGTAACGCTAACCCCAGAAAACATTTTGGCGAAAATTGATGCTGCAGTTGACGAAATCAAACCGCTGTATCGTAATCAGAAAATGTTCGTTCATGCTGACCCTGACATCGTAACGATGTATGGTCGTGCATACCGTGAGAAATATCCGACTACCAAAAATCAAGATGGTGATCAATTGAAGATTGATTTCACAAACTTCACTTTTGCGAAATTGGATGGTATGATTGGAACCGGTTGCTTCTTCCTCACACCGAAAGAAAACTTCGTTCACCTATTATCGCGCGATCCATCGCAAGGCAAACTTCGCATCGAAGGTATGAACTACGATGTGAAAGTATTCGGCGAATGGTGGGAAGCTGTAGGCTTCTGGTTGGCTGATGCGATTTTCGCATACTTGCCTCCAGTGGTAACTCCTCCACACGAAGGTATCTAAAAAAAAAATTGAGTAGCGTTGGATTTCCGATGCTACTCAATTTAATTGTTTCATTCTCAAATATTAAAAAAAAATGACTTCATACAGTTCAGTAACCGTAAAACGGAAAAGCCACAATGCCGGACAACCAGGTCAGAAAGTGCCTTACATTCTGATTGTGAAAACATCTGATGTTGTCACTTACACCAGAGACGATAAAGGCGTGAGCATTTCAGCCTTTGCTTTGGCAGACGGTGCAAAAGCAATTGGCATTTTCCAAGCTGTCGACAAAAACAGCTTCACCTTTAAAAGTTCGGGCGACAAAGGAATTTCCAGCGGGAAAATCCAATCGGTAGAAGCCGTTCACCCGGGCAGTTACCTCGAAATCGACGAGTTTATCGAAAACTACGAAAATGAGCCAGTAATGGCTATTCAAGTGTTTGCAGGTGAATTGTCGAAAGTAGCCGGAACGCCTTACAATCCGCTCTATCTCGATGCTGAAAGCACCGACAATGCCAAAGAGCGTGTAAGTACGTTGAAATTCACGCAATTGATGCAAGGTCCAGGTTTTGGATATATCGCTGATGGTTTAGTGCCAACTGTTGACCAAAGCGTGATTGACCTTGGTTCGTTGACCGTGCCAGGAGTGTAATTTTTAAACATCATGTTTCATCGGTGGGGCTTAGGCTCCACCTTTATACTTTAAGAAAATGTACGTACAAAAAACAACTGCCGTTAATACAAAAGCGGAAATTTTGACAGAAGTAGAAGAATTGGTTGCATTAGTTAATAGTGCAAAAGCTCCAAACGCTGATTCGATAGTAGCGTCTGCGCAACCTATCTCAGTGGTCATCCCATTCGCTCAAGGCGATGATGAAACCAAATTGCTCTATTTGATTCGCTCTATTGAGAAATCATTTGACGAGCCGCATAAAGTTATTATTTTGGGTGCAAAACCTGAATTGAATTTGGATGTTTTGGTCATCGAAAACGAATCGAAATCTTCTAACAAGGAGATAAATTTGGTACATGCACTTCAAGCAGCTTGTTTGAATGCTGAAGTAAGCGAAAAATTTGTTGTTGCACAGCTTGACACCTACTTCATCTCTCCGGTGACGTTGGCTGATCTATCATTGCTTAAAACTGCAAAATCTCGCATTCTAACCATTTCTGATGAACAGGCGTTCACCAATACGCTTCGTTTGCTTTCGGACAAAGGAATTGAGAATGCTCGCAGCTTTGCATGTTTGTTGCCTTTTGTTATCGAGAAATCGAAATTTGCAGGTTTGTTCTCTGAATTTCCTGAATTGGATGCTATCCCAACGTTTATTGAAACCATCTACTACAACTACTACTTTGGTAGTCACAGCAGTTTGGAACTCAATTTCGAGAAGGATAACGTTCGTTTGAATCTGATTTCTGCTGATCCCAATGTGGCAAAAGTGAAAGAACTGATTGCCAACAAAAAGTTTCTCACCGTGTGGGATTCTGCTAAAGGTGATTTCTCTGAAAATTACTTGAATGTAAAATTCGCAGAAAAGTGTAGCCTTGAACTTGAATAGTGAAATACTGGATTGGTTTTCGTCTGGGAAAGATCCAGTGAAAGGGTTGTCGTTGCTGCGTATGACAGGCGGCAACCCTTTTTTAATTCAATTTATCTCCACCAATCCAAAGGCAAACATCAAGCTGATAACTGATAACCTGAAGGCTTACACAGATAAAAATGTTACGCCCGACCGTGTGCCAGTACAGATGATAAAAACCGAAACACAACGGAAAACATCTAAAGTTATTCGCGACGAATACGCATTCTTATTGAATGCAGATTGCCCGATTGAACTTAAACTGTTGGTCAATCAAAAATTTAATACATTCCACGTTTTCAGCAAGTTACATAAACAATTAGCTGACTGCACTACCCTTGAAGAGTGTGCCGATAAATCAGCCGCTATATTGGATAACTACATTGAAAACAGAATGATTTTTGCTGAATTGGATTATTACCGCGATACGAAAACGCTGCTGGGAAAGCATCCAATATTCAAAGAATTTGTTCATCTCAAGCAATTGAGAACACTGAACCAAAAGGACTTATACATCAAACGCAAAACGCTGGAGCATAACATCTGGCGGATAAAGGCTGAAATCGAGAAAGCAGATAAACCGCACCTCGATACGGAGAGAAGAATCAGACTTGAAAACAAATCGGCTCAATTAGCCGAACTTGAACGATTAATTGAATGAAATGCAAATATTTCGACCTAAACGACATCCGCAGGGATAGACTGAAGGCACGGATTTTGAGTATTAAACACGACAGAATACAAGAACTTAGGTTGCGCAATGTAAAGCAACTGTGCGGTAGATTACCCAATGATGGAGAGAGTTTCTTTATCGAAACAACCAAAAGCTTCAATGCTTTCACATTCATCGTTTATCTGATCAAGACAGCCGGATATGTTGATGACCTTTACATTGCCACTTATTCTATCAACAAACGCATTATTTCCAGTCTGCTCCGTTGGAAGGAGGCTGGCAAAATTGGTACTATACATATCCACATATCAGAAACAATAAAATTCAGAACACCAGACGATTTCAAGCGATTACTCGAACTAAAACAACAAGGATTAATTTCCATATCCACAGGATGGACACATAAGAAAGTGTCGTGTATGAAAACTCCTATTGGCTACTATGTAGTGGAAGGTTCGGGAAATTATGGAGAAAATGCTATGGAAGAGCAATATGTATTCACTCAAAGCAAACAAATTTATGAGTTCAGAAAATCCAAATCAAATTATTGAGTACCGAGACCCTAATTGGGTGGGAAAATTAGATTTTGAGCAGCTGGAAAAACTTTCGGCTCTGGGCTATACGCCCGAACAATGCGCCATGTTTTTTGATGTGCCTAAACTAGAATTTATGTACTTCTATATGCTCATTAACAGCAAATTGAAGTTTCATTACGAACGTGGAATTCTGTATCATAAAGCGAAAGAAGGAATGATGATGCTCGAAGATGCTGAGACAGGCGCGAACGTAACCAACGCCCAACGCCTGGATAAGTTGCGTCGTGAAATTGATTTTAAAAACGCTGTAAATAGTATTTGCTATGGGGATATTTGATAAATCTAGGTTCATATTCCTTCAGGATCATATCCAAGATGGTAGTAAAAAACCGCTCAATGACGAAGATGAGAAGTATTTGAATATGCTATTCATTATCAATAATTTGCGCAGAAAGTATGGCAAAGATAATGCTATTGCATTTGTCACGAAACTAGAAGAGAAGATTTCGCGACAACGTGCCAACGAAATGTACCAGGAATCAATCAATCTTTTCTATGCGAACGATTCGATAGAGCGTGATGCACATCGCAATATGATGTATGATGATTTGCTGAAAGCGGCTAATGTGGTACTTGCCACAGCTACTAATAGCAAGGATATGGAGGTATATGGCGATTTGATGACCAAAGCAGCCAAAATAAAAGGCTTAGACCAACCTGATCCGGTGAAAGTACCCACTGAGTTGTATCAGCGAAATATCAAGATATATTCGCTTAATCCTAAATCAATCAACATCGAACCTGTCAATCGTCAAGCATTGGCAGATAAGATTGATAGCCTGGACGAACTGAAAGAGCGTGATAAGAAGCGACTCAAACAAGATGCGCAGATTATAGAAATTGACTTTATCGAAATGTATGGCAACCAGGAAGCGGAAATTGGACTTGAATAGTGATACCGTAGAAGTACGCTTTCAGAATTGGTTGGCTCAGATGTTGAATATACTGATGCCTAAAGTTTTGGTGTTAATTGCCGGACGTGGTTCGACCAAAACAACACAAGTACAGGCTGAACGTGTGCAAGAAGTCGTGCAAGATTGCCCTGGTGCGCCTTTTGCGTGGGTTTCTGACACTTATTCCAACTTAAAGAAGAATGTAATCCCTTCATTGATGGAAGGGCTTAAATTCCTTGGCTGGGAAGAAGGAGTCCATTACATCATCAACAAAGAACCTCCCAAAGAGTGGCGCGATAAAATGTATGTGGTATTACCATCGTACAAAGACGTAATGACATTCTATACTGGTTTCACATTCACGTTTATTTCGTTGGATAAATCCTCAATTGGTGCAGGACGTTCGTATGTGGGTGTATTCGGAGATGAAATCAAATATTTCTCAAAAGAAAAAATTGCCAATCTTTTGAAAGCCGTTCGAGGGTATGCTGCCAAATATGGTGATTCGCCCTGGTACCGCAGTATAAGTTTTACTACCGATATGCCGGACCCTAATTCGTTGGGTGAATACGATTGGGCACTCGAATATGCCAAACGAAATGACATTGAGAAGATAATGCTCGCCATGCAGTCAGGCTTCGTCTATAACGAAACCAAGATTGAATATGTGTCACGGCTTCAGGAGTTGGAGAAAGCCCGTCTTGATGGCGCAAAACAATCAAAAGTCAATACTTTAGAAAAGGCTTTGATGTTGGCAGAGAAAAATATGAATCGATGGAAGGATCGATGGGGGAAATGCCGAAACTTCTCTTTCTTTTGGATTGCATCGTCATTTATCAATGCCGATATCCTTTCCTTGAGTTGGTTTGAAGATGAATTCGAAGTGGCTCTTTCTGGATTGTTGACTAATGTTTGTTCTGTTATCCCCAAACTCAAATCAAATCAACGCTTCTACTCCAATCTATCGGAGAAGCATTTCTATTGGGATGGCAACGATAATGAATATGTAGATAGCCTATCGATAGGTGAAGAACCTGATTGTCGCATTCTGAAGAATCTAACTACCAATCAACCGTTAGAGGCTGGTCTTGACATTGGCAACACATTATGGATGGTATTTGGTCAAGTACAAGGCAACAACCTGCGTGTGATGAAAGAGATGGTGACGTTGCCACCTCGCTATATCAGAGAGATTGCCGATGAGTTTATCCGCTACTTCAAACCCCACAAACGCAAAGTGCTCTATCTCTATTACGACAGAGCTGCAAATAACTACAAGAAGATAAAACAAGATGTTGCAAGCCAAATTAAGTCAGCCATTGAATTCAATGCCGACGGTTCTCGCTCTGGTTGGTCAGTGCAGTTAATGTCGCTCAATCAAGGGAATATCGGAAGCAATGCCGAATATAACCTAATGACAGAAATGATGTCAGGTAATAATCGACTATTGCCTAAACTATTGATTGATAGGAACAACTGTCCGTATCTTAAACATCAACTTGAACGTGTTCCAATCAAGATTAAAACAAGCGATAATAAAAATGCTACTATTGTAAAAGAAAAGAAAGGCGACGGTCTGCCAGTAGATCGATTACTCAAAGAATCGACTAACTTCACCGACGCATTCAAATACTTTACCTGCAGAAAAGAGTATCTCCGAATCATAAACAACAAATAATGTAAAGGTCTAAAAAGATGAAAAATCTATTTAGGCCTTTTCTTTTCAAGTAGAGCTGCATTACAGCACTACCAACAAACTCCAAAACAATTATTCTGCATCGTTACACGAAGCAAACAAAAGGTAAAGTTGAAATACAACATTACCCAAAATGGTCAAACACTATGGTGGGATTTTTTTTATAATCGGTCGAACACTATGGTGGGATTTTGCCCCTCGATGCGCTCCGCTTCCAATGCGCCCCCCTTTCAGTTTCTCATATTTCGCATTTTTGCGCCCCTTGCAATTGCATCTTAGGGACAG